>ENA-ORBV01007116-ORBV01007116.1-microbial-mat-metagenome-genome-assembly--contig:-NODE-7116-length-19348-cov-5.020808_pt1 | contig 19348 bp, 8 predicted proteins | sample MGYA00237777_ERZ505514 | MGnify/ENA primary metagenome ERZ505514 (study PRJEB26160, sample SAMN06269048) | microbial mat metagenome | isolation source: Oligotrophic lake microbial mat | place... | reverse complement strand
TAATGATACGGCGACCACCGAGATCTACACCTCTCTATTCGTCGGCAGCGTCAGATGTGTATAAGAGACAGCGGGAACTTGAACGATAGGCCGGTCGGTTGCTGTACGGCAACATGGAGCGTTAGCGTTCCGCAACGCATGCACGGATAGACGACTGGCAGAATGTGGGGCATTACGGTGGCAGGAAAGCCGACATCGTACTTAATGTCGCCACGCAATAATCCGTGCTCATTTCGATGCAGCTTCATTTCCCTTGTCTCAACACGCCCAGATCATTCATCAATGCTGTGGAATATGCGCATGCAGCAACAGGATGGAACCAGGCATTGCGGCCCCGATGGCACGGCGGCACGCATTTGCCGCCGTTCCGAATGCTCGATGGGTAGATTTCGCTCTGACCTTTGCGTCGCTACCGACGCACCCTCGCCCGTCGCTGCGACGGGAAAGCAATCCGCTCCAAACCAGCGTCCATCCAGTCGGCTTGTATCACGTCCGTCGCCATACGGGCAAAAACCACGTCGGTCGCGTCACGCTGAACCTGAACAGTTTTGGCGTCAACCGCGCTCACTCTTGGCGGCCCCGCGACGCTAAACCCGGTCGGGGGAGACGGGAAGCTCGTCCCGAAGTTATTCCGCACCGCGTTCAGGTCATTCAAATCGACGATGTAGTCCCCGTTCGAGTCTCCTGGAATCGGGCGAAGAATGTCGACGGTGAAGTCGTCGATGGTGGCCGTAAAGGGATGCGGGTTGCGAGCGTTGGCGACGAGCACGCCGGCGTAAAGCTGCGTCAAGTCATTCAACCAGGGAAGCTCTTGACCGGGTAGGGCTCCATTCTCCACCGGATCACTCAAATTGTTCCACGACAGCGTCCAGACTCCGTTCGTCCGCGCCAGCTTCAACTCCAGGTCGTCGCCATTGTCGAATGCGCCAGGCGCCGAAAACACATTCACATCGCCGGCGCCCACATTCGTCGTGAAAACGAAGCTGTTGGAATTGACGATGCCGGCCCGCAGGGTCGTGCCGGCGTCCGGGGCGATATAAATCGTGATCTGATCCGATGCGTTCGGCAATTGCACGTTGCGCAGGACCACCGACACTTGAACGTCGATGCCGCGAATATCGTCGAGCACGACGCCGAGCGCTTCGAGCTGCGGCAAGTTCAACGCCCCGTTGATGTCCGCCTGGGTCGAGCGAATCCGTAGCCTGCCGCCCGCCCCGGGCTCCAAGTCCAGGTTCGGGTCGTTCGCCGGCAGCGCGCCGCCCGTGCCGGGCAAACGGTGCGTGAATCCGGTTCCGACGCCGTCCTTTTCGGCGATCGTGCCAGCGACGGGCGCATTGAACGAGAGATCCACCGCGCCCAGACCTGTTTCGCCGAAGTTATTGCGGACGTTGTTCAGGTCCACGACATTCACGGCACAATCGTCGTTCGTATCGCCAGGCAGGTCGCAGGCGGCGACCTCGAGGGCGATCTGCGCCATGCCCGCGCCGCCATCGTCGTCCGTGCCCGTGAGCGTGAACAGGTGAATGCCTTGTTGCAGCGGCGTGAACGTAAATTCCTCGCCCGCGCCGGCACCCACGGTCTCCCCGTTGCGCGTCACGAGCCAGGCGAGCTCATGCGTATCGAGCACGCCGACATCGCTCACCAGCGCCTGGAGCGTGAACGGTTGGCCCAGCGTGACCACGATCGGTATCGCCGTGATGGCCACCGACGGCGCGACATTGTTCACGGTCACCGCGGCGTCCGCTTGCCCGACACCGTCATCGTCGTCGGTCACGGTGACGGAAATCGGAAACACATCAGAGGGCGTGCCGGAGGGATCGTCGTCAAGGTATTGGTGCGCGGCGGTGAAAGTGTGCGGTGTGGTCAACACGAAGTTGTCGAAACTGTGGCCTGGATTGTATGCGTCAACAAGAGCGACTCGCCCTGACTGGAAGGCGTCAGTCACAAGCGTAGACTGCAACACTCCATCGATGAAAGCTCGGTACGTGTCACCAGCAACTTCCACCTTAACTCTCGCGTTGGATTCGTGTGGAATAAAAAGATTCGATACACGGTTCAGATACCCTGGTGGCGTAGGCACGCCATCGACGAAGACGTGCCAATAGAGATCGCGGCCAGCCTGCGGATTTGGTGAACCATCCCAGCAACCATCACCGCCGATCACCAATACGACGCCGTTCGTTGAACTCGTGCTCCGCAAGAATACGCCCCCATCGCAAATGTCATTTACATCGAACTCGACAACGAAGTCGGCGAATTCAAAAGGAAGGCTTGTGTATGGAAGAGGTTGATTTCCGCGTGGAACACCAGCATTGTACACACTAGCATCGACGAACCAGTCGCCCGATTCGTTCTGCCAAAGGGGCGATGGCCCGCTCTCAAAGTTGTCTTCAAACTGAATTCCGGTTCCCTCAACTTCGGTGCTCGTGCCATCACCCCAGTCGACCGTGATCATGTGCGAATCGAGCCTCCCCAAGTCGGAAATGACCCCGGTCAACGTCACCATGCCGCCTTCAGCGACCGTGCCGGGCGTCACTTGCAGGTCGACGATCTCCGGCGGCGCGTTGCTGATTTGAATCTCGCGTTGAGCCGTTACGCTGCCCTCATCGTCATCACTGATCGTCACCGCGGCCAGGTAAGGTTCACCGTGGTTGTCGTCCAAATACATGTGCTGCGCCGCGAACGACCGATCGCCGATTGGCAATTCGAGCACTGCGGATTTTCCATCCCCCCAATCAATCGTCACCGTATGACTGTCCAACGCCCCGGGGTCGTCGAAGCGGCCGGTCAGCGTGACCTCGCTTCCTTCCAGATACGCCTCCAGCGGGTCCAGTTGCAGGTTCGATGGCGCGACGTTGCGCACCGTGATCGTGGTTTGGGCGGCGCCGACGCCGTTGTCGTCGTCGTTGATTGTGAGGTTGATCGGGTATTGGTCCGCGGGCGTGCCGGACGGGTTGTCGTCCCGATAGGTATGCGTGGCCGTGAAGGTGCGCGAGGCGGTGTTGAGCGGGGCAAGCGTGGCCACGCCATCCCCCCAGCCAATCAGCACGGTGTGTGTATCGAGCGCCCCGGCGTCGGCATAACTTCCGGACAGCGTGACGGTCCCTCCCTCGTCGATGGTTGCCGCGGAGAGTTGCAACCCGAACAACGACGGTGCAACGTTTTGCACCGTGACCGAAGTTTGTGAGGCTGTCACGCCGCCATCATCGTCCGTCACTGTGACAGTGATTGTGGGCTGGGACGTCGGTTCCTCGTCGCCGTAAACATGAGTGGCCGCGAAGGTCCGCGTCGCGGAGTTGACGGTAGCCGCGGAGGCCGTACCGTCGCCCCAGCCGATTAGGATCGAATGTGTATCCAGCAATCCGGGGTCCGTGAACGAACCGGTGAGTGTCAGCGTGGCTCCCTCGGAAATGGTGCTCGCGCTACGATTGAGTTCGCTGATGGAGGGAGTGGAATTGTTGACCGTGATCGACGTGCTGACCGGTGCGCTGGTCGCACCGTCGCCGGACACAGTGACAGTGATCGGGTACTGATCGGACGACGTGCCGGTCGGATTGTCATCTGCATAGCGGTGCTCCAGCAAGAATGTCCGCGCACCGAGTGGCAGATCAATCGTCGCGATGGTGCCATCGCCCCAATTGACGATGACCTGCTGGGTGTCCAGCAGGCCGGGATCAACGAAACTTCCTGTCAACGTGGCGACACTCCCTTCGGCTACGCTCGGCGGTTGGCCAAGTGTTACGCTGCTCGGTGCCACGTCCAGGATCGTGAGCACGCCGACATTTTCGGTCGAAGCACCAGCGCTATCGGTGACGCGCAAGCGTACTGATCGCTGGCCATCGTTAGCAATGCCCAGGGCGTTCAGCTGGGCCCACGTTAGCACGGGCGACACTCCCGCCACATCGCCGAACACTCCGTCGCCGTTCACGTCCCAAGAGTAAGCCAGCGTCTGGCCGGCGTCGGGGTCGAAACTCGCCGAGCCGTCCAGCGTCAGGGAATCGCCTTCGTCGATGGCGTACTCGCCCGCGACGGCCGTCGGCGGCGTGTTGACGAACGCCTGGTAGCGTTGCGCGGAAATGCCCTGCCCTGAGCCATCCTGCAAAAAGCTCATCCAAGCAATGATAAAGTCGCCGTCCTGATCGACGGCCAGATTGGCGTTTACCTGATTGCCGGTGGTGCGCGTGTTGACCAGAAACTCGCCGGTTTGTGGCGCGCCATTCCAGGCGTAGCGCCGGGCATAGACGCCCCACAGGCCGCCGTCTTGCACCAAACTTTGCCACGTGACGACGAGGTCGCCGTCGGCGTCCATACCCACGGTTGGGTTCGACTGCGAATTGGCAGTCGTCGTGTTCACCTGGATGTTCGACCCGAGCGGGACGCCGGAGGCCGTAAATCGCTGCAGGAACACGGCGTCGGATGAACCATCCGCCAGGGAGTCTTGCCAGACAATGGCGAAGTCTCCGTCGGCCGACATCGCGACGGCGGAACTTTTCTGATCGCCGGCCGTGGCGGTGTTGACTCGGAATTCGCCCCCGAGGGGCACTCCGACGGCGGTGAATCTGCGGGCATAGACGCCATACCCGCTCCCGTCCTGAATGTTGCTCGACCAGGTGATCACGAAATCGCCGTCCGTGTCGACGGCCACGTGCGGCAGTCGTTGCGAGCCGGTGGTGAAGGTGTTGGCTCTGGTTTCGTCGCCAAGTTTGACGCCGTCCGCCGCAAATCGCTGATAGTAGACGCCGGGTTCGTTGCCATCCTGGCCGATGCTTTCCCAAGCGACGACGAAGTTTCCGGAGTCGTCCATCGACACGCTCGAACGAGTCTGCGAGTTCTGCGTCGTCGTGTTGACGCGAAATTCACTTCCGTTGGGAGCGCCATCGGCCGCATAGCGTTGGGCGTAAACGCCCTCGCCGCTGCCGTCTTGCAGCGCACTCGTCCAACTCACCACAAAATTTCCTGACGGCGACACCGCCACCGTGGGCAGGCGTTGATCTCCACTGGTGAAGGTGTTGACGCGAAACTCATTGCCCAGCGGCACGCCCGCGGCGTCGAACCGCTGCCCATAAATTCCCTGCGCGCTCCCATCTTGTCCGGCGCTGTTCCAGACGACCACGAAATTGCCAAATGCATCCGCGCCCACGGCGCCCGGCGCTGACGGTGCGAAGAACTGATCGCCCGTAGCGAAGGTATTGACGCGGAACTCGTTCCCAGCGGCGATCGGTAGCGCTACGCGGAAAGATCGCTCGAACGCGTCTCCCCCCACTCCATTGAAGTTGCCATCCAGAGCAAATCCGGCGGCGCTGTGGATCGACGGTTCCGCGCGCAATTCGTAGTTTCCCTCGGCGAGCGGAGCGGCGAGAACGATGAACGCTTCGTAGCGATTGTCCGAGGAATCGAACTCGAACGTCACGGAACTGATCTGCGCGCTCACGTCGACGCCGTTGCGGGAGAGTCGCCAGTTTGACTTGTTGGTAACGCTGTCGCCGCCGGTGCCCGTGCGCATTGACGTACTGAATGGCACAATCAAAATCGCCGACTGCTGCACCAGCCGTTCTCCCTCGGCGACCGCATGATCGTCTGCCAATGGGTAGACCCCCGTGACCTGGGGATGGGAAAAACCCTGTGGCTGCGTATAGCGCTGCGCGTAGATGCCGTAGCCGTCGCCGTCTTGCGTTAGGCTGCTCCAGGCGACGACGAAATCGCCGTCGTCGTCCATCGCGACCACGGGGTAAACTTGCCAATTCGCGGTCGTCGTATTCACCAACTGCTCAGCGCCAATACGCGCGCCCGTGGCGTCGAAGGACTGCAAATAGACGCCCCAATCGCTGCCGTCCTGCCCGAAACTGGACCACGCGATGGCAAAGTCGCCGTCTTGATCCATGGCGATGGACGGGAAGCGCTGATCGCTGCCTGTCGTGGTATTGACGCGGAACTCGTCGCCCAATGGCGAGCCGTTGGCGGCGAAGCGCCGGGCGTAGATCTCGCGTGGGACGATCGCCCCAGCGCTATCCCCCAGCAGTTGGTTGTACCAGGTGACGACGAAATTGCCGGCGGCGTCCATCGCCACCGTGGCGCGAATCTGCTGTCCCGTGGCGAATTGATTGACCTGCAATTCGCCCGTCAGCGGCGTCCCGTCGGCGGCAAAGATGCGCGCGAAGACGCCATCGGAGTCGCCGTCCTGCCCACGGCTCCGCCACACGACGACAAACTGGCCCGCTCCATTGCGCGCCACCGAGGCCTGGCGTTGGAGATCCACGGTCGTCGTGTTGACTTGAAACGACGGTCCCAGCGCCACGCCGTCAGCGTCGAACAGCCGGGCGCGGATGTTCGACGCCGGATCCGCCCCGCCAGCTGGATCGAGCTCGCTCCAGGCCAAGAGTGTGTTTCCCAGCGCGTCCATCGCCGCGACGCTTAATCGCTGCGACGCAAGATTTTCCGGACTGACCAGGAACTCCTCCCCCTGCGGCGCGCCGGCGGCATGGTAGCGACGCGCGTAGACGCCTAGATTGACCGTGTCGTTTACCAAGGCGCTCCACGTAATCACAAAGTCGCCGTCCGGATCCATCGCGACGGTCGCAAATTGCTGATTGTTCAACGACGAGGTGTTGACCTGAAATTCCGCCCCCGCCGGCGTACCGTTCGCGGCGAACCGCTGCGCGAAGACGCCCCAACCGCTGCCGTCCTGCGCTTGACTCGACCACGTGACAACAAAGTCGCCATCCGCATCCATCGCCGCAGCTTCCGGCGTCGGCTCCCAGAACCGCTGATCGCCGTTCGTCGTCGTGTTGACGCGGAATTCACCGCCGGCCTTGGTGGGAGGAGAGATGGGCGGCGGGGCGACGGAGAAGTTTAAACGAAAATACTCGCCCGCTTCACCATCCCGATCCCCATCCAATTTCACACCTGCGATGCTCGTTGCGGAGTCGCGCAGAATCAATTCGTAACTACCCGCTGGAATTCTTTCGTTGAACGTAAGGACAGCTTCAAATCGACTGCTAGATGTATTAAACTCGAACGCAATGTCGTCAATTTCAATGTCGGCGTCGTAGTCTCGCGGAAAATTGGCGATCCAACCCTCAACGGACCTTTCGTCAGATTTCGCAGTACCGACGATTGTCACGTTATCGCCTACAGCCGAAATACCGTACGCGGCAGAGATTCTACGTCCCTGCATGTCAGCTCCGAGCCTCGTGAGCAGTGCCTCGAGATCAACCATCCCATGCTGATCGTCCCAAATGAATGCCTTACTATGGCCGTTGTCGACGACACTGCTACCGACGGCCAAGTTGCCGTCGTCTGACAGTGCCCATGCGCAGCTATCATGAGTTCCGCCAAGAAACTCTCCGATTTGCGTAAAGCCGCGATCCTCATTCCAAACATATGCTTCGCGGCCATCAGACGTATACGCACAGCCAACAACAACCCGACCGTCGCCGGAAACGTCAAATGCCTCACTGTAGGTCTGATTCGGGAAAACGGGATCGAGAATAGTCGCACCTTCGGCTTGGCTCCAACGAAACGCCTCCGAATCGACCTGGCCAACGACGGTGCTCCCGTCACTTGACACGCCATAAGCAATGCTGTTTTGGGCGAACAACTGGGTCATGCCAGTCGATTCAGACCACATAAATGCCTGTTGGGAAGTCGCTGCGTCGAACACACTGTGACCAACGATAACACGTCCATCCCCAGATACCGCTTGCGCAAGCCCAAAACGTGCATCAATGATTTGCAAAGTGTCGTTCCGCCAGAACGCCGGTCGGAACCCGGGCACATACCCAACAACGGTTGTCGCATCTGCAGAGATGTCACTTGCTGTGTCGAGAGGAACAGCTCGAAACCCGGATTCCCGCGACCATTGCAGCGCTGTGGCCGATCCGACGCGACCGCGGCCAACTGCTGTCCCGTTGTCAGACACGCCGAGCAAGAGCTGTGAATAGTCACCTGATTCGTGTTCGATCGATGGAGCAAAGGTAGCGACAACATCGTCATTGAGTCGCTTTAGCCTCCAGTTTTCCACATTCGTGATACTTGTAATTGCGCCGTCACCACCGGCTGACATGGGTTCGCTGAGCGAAATGACCAACTGATTCGGCCTGAATGCTAGAACTTCAGAGTCGTGAATTGGCACTGTCGCACCTTCGTCTGCGTAGACGCCGGTGACGGTCGCCGCGCTCAGCACCTGCCGCTCCTCCAATGCCTCCAACCGCAGCATGCGGCCAAAAGCGTAGCTGCGAGGATTCCCGCCGGAACGACAGGGCGACTTCTTCCCTTGCTTCCCAAATCGAAACGGATCCAGTCGGCGTGCGCGTGACATGGCAGTGATCTCCTATGGTCAATAGCGGCTGGGCGCGAGGTGGGAGAGCGCGAAATCGGGCGATTTGCAGATTGACGGCGCACTTGGGTGGGGGGCCGTGTTGTATAACACGGGACACTGTGCAAAACAACAAATAATCGGCCTTAGACCACTGGCGGGGGTGAACTTTCAGCTTCCTCGAGTTTTCAGGACAGTACGTCCTGTATGACGTGTCTCGGACGCCGATAGACCGTCCGTGTCCAAACTCGATTTGTCGCCCGTGTCCCTCCCACCGCGGATGTCGACGTCGCCTACTCTCGGTACGCGTCGCCGGATCGGCATGGGTGTCGGAGTGTTACTTTGAGAGGGGTGAACGTCCGTTCGCCTTCTCCTCGGGGTCTGACATGATTCGCACGCGGGTTTCAGTCTACCGGAAATACAACAGCAGCGCCGGAACCTAAATTGGACCTGTTTTCGGCTGCTCGACATGAGTGCGCGGCGGTCTGCGCTGCCACCTTAAGCCGACAAGCCTCGCCGCAAAGTCGAAATTGCGCTCAACTCAAGTTCTTCTCGAAAAACTCGATCGTGCGGTCCCAAGCGAGCATTGCCGCGGCCTCGTCGTAGCGTGGCGTGGTGTCGTTGTGGAAGCCGTGGTTTGCTCCGGCGTAGATGAAGGCCTCGTACTTCACGTTCGCCGCTTTGAGCGCGGCCTCGAAATCCGGCCACCCTTGATTGATTCGCTGATCCAGTTCGGCGTAGTGGATCAAGAGTGGCGCCTTGATCTTGGGAACATCCTCGACCTTGGGTTGGCGGCCGTAAAACGGCACCGCCGCTGACACCACGTCGGGAATTCGTACAGCGAGCTCGTTGACCATGCCACCGCCAAAGCAGAAGCCAACGGCGCCAACTTTGCCAGTGGACAATGGATGCTTTTGCAGAGTGCGCGCGGCCGCCATGAAATCCTCGATCATCTCGGCTTCTTTGCGCTGCGATTGGAGCTGCCGGCCGTCGTCGTCATTGCCCGGATAGCCGCCCAGTGGCGTCAATGCGTCAGGCGCGAACGCCAAGAAGCCAGCCACCGCCAGTCGACGTGCCACATCTTCGATGTAGGGATTGAGGCCACGGTTTTCATGGATCACCAACACGGCCGGAAACCTCTCGGCGCCCTCGCGCGGACGAGCCAACAAACCGCGAATAGATCCACCGCCTTGCGGTGAATCATAGGCCAGCGTCTCGGTGCGAATACGGGAATCATCTTTGGCGACCTGTTGAGCCCAAGCGTAGTTCGGCATCAAGCTCGACAGCACCGCCTCCACGGCCACTCCGGCGGCCACGATCGCACTCACCCGCTGGGCGAATTCCCGCCGGGCAATGCGGCCGTGGGCAAAATCGTCGTACAGGTCGAGGACGCGTTGATCGAAGTCAGTGGCCGATTTGCGTTCCATGGCAGTGATCTTTTATGAAGGGTACTTGGTACTAGTGAGCACTCCGCACCTTTCGACCAATCCACGCTGGAGTTGAATCTAACCAGTCGAACATCCACTGCCAAGAACGGCGCAGCGAATCTTAGCCTGCGAACGATTCAGTAGTCATCCGTGGACTTGACATGACCTTCTCGTTCAGCACTAGCTACCGGTGCAGTACCATCGTGATCAATGCCCTACCCACGCTGGCCGGTCATTAGCTAGGTTCGCATCTTGACGTGCCCCCTTCATACGAGTGCGCGCTGGGAGCAAGAATATCGGTGTGTGGACACAATCGAAGGAGGACGATCGATTCCACGACGGAAGACATTTTCAGCGGAGCAGATCATCGGCAACCTGCATGAGGCGGAGGTGGAACTGGCGGGAGGCAGAAAGGTTCCTGAGGCGGCGAAGAAGATCGGTGTTACGGAACAGACGTACTGCCAAGGGAAGCAGGAGTACGGTGGCCTGCGCGTCGATCAGGCGAAGCGTCTGAAGGACTTAGAGAAGGAGAATGCGCGGCAGAAGCGTTTGTTGGCCGAGGCCGAGCTCGACAAGGCGATCTCGCGCGAGGCCGCCTCGGGAAACTCCTAAGCCCGGCGAAGCGACGCCAAGTGGTCGAGCAGGTGCGTGCCTCGCTCGACCACCTCATGTACCTTACCAACCTCGAAACTCTTGTATTCACAAAAAGCGAGTGACCGACGTAGTCATCGTCGACCTAATTAAGCTTCCAAAGCTGAAATCAGTCCATCTGAGCGATTGCCGACTGTCTGACGAATTGATTCTGCGACTGGGCAACGAAGATCCACACTGGATCGTGAGCTATGTACGGTAAAGTGAGCGTCAATCGGCGATTGGAGTTCCACTTCGAGGAAGAGGTGGCTTTCTCGCCAATTCTAGGGGAGGGCATGCTTGCTCATGGCGAATACACATTTCGTGCGCAAATTTGGGACGAGTTCGGCTACTTCGGAGCCCAGTGGGTGCGTATAAGGCGCTCAAACTGCTTTTCCACCGGCTTCGCGATTGTCTCGGTGCTCCTTGCCGGCGTTGCGTGACGGCGTGGGATACTCCAGCCACGACCGTCCTAGACCAGCGACCAGAACTTTTGGGAACTCCCACCATGCAACGCCTTTACGTTTGCGCCGATTGTGGTCAGGAGTTCCCCATCGAGCTCTCTCAGGAAGAATGCGAAACTTGCCTCGCCGCGGAGCGCAGCGACCGCTGCCCAGGTTGCGGTCAGACCGTCGGACACTCAACGATCAAGTGCCAACATTGCGGGCAGCCTTTCGTCGTCACCGTCCCGCACCGGCATGTCCGCTGCGATCTGGTGCCAGCGACCGTTGCCCGCATTGCGCGGGTGACTATTCCGAAATCTGCACTTGCTAAGCCCACGCATTCTGGCCGTGGTTTCCCGTCACATGCGCGTCGCGCCTCGCTGCCAAATCAACCGTGCGCCGCCTGGCATTTCTGGCCACCGTGCATATTCGCACGTGGTACGCGACAGGCGATGGCGTATTTCCGTGGCAAGGTGAGCGAACGCTGGCAGCCGCCCCAGCGCTGTGAGACAATGTCCCTGGTCGAATAAGACACCAGGGCGGCGCCATGGCGACAAGCGAAAACCAAGACACGAGCGGCGAGCAACGACTCGATCAGATCGTGGCGGCGTACCTGGAGGACCGTGAGCAAGGCGCGGCGCCAGACCCTGAAGCCTGGATCAACGCCCATCCGGAGTTCGGTGCGGAACTGCGCGAGTTCCTGAGCAATTGGGACGGCGTGTCGGCACTTGGGAAAGAGTTGTTGTCGCCGCCTGCGATGGTTCCGACGTCGCTTGTTGGTGCGCCCACGCTGACTGAATTGGGCGACTTTCGTATCCTCCGCGAACTCGGCCGCGGCGGGATGGGCATTGTCTACGAGGCGGAGCAAGTCTCGCTCCATCGCCGCGTGGCGTTAAAGGTGCTGCCCCAGGCGTCGTTGCTCGACGAACGGCTGCTGCGCCGCTTTCGGCATGAAGCCGCAGCGGTTGCCAGTTTGCATCACCCGAGTATTGTGCCGATTTACGCCGTCGGCGCCGAGCGTGGGATCAACTTCTTCGCGATGCAGTTGATCGAGGGGGGCAACGTCGCGCAAGTCATTGCCGAACGCCGCGCGCGGGCCACGCCGCAGCCATCGTCGGCAGGCATCGCCGACGACGCATTGCCCGGATCAACGACTCCATCGCGCCGTTCAACGCATGTGGCATCGACCGTTGCCCAAGCGGAGAGCACGTTGACTTCCGTAACAGGACGCAAGTACTACCGCGCGATCGCACGACTGGGAATCGAGGTAGCGGAGGCTCTCGATTGCGCACACCAGTGCGGCGTGATTCACCGCGATATCAAACCTTCTAACTTATTGCTGGGCAAAGATGGTCACGTCTGGGTCTCGGACTTCGGCCTGGCATTGACTCAGGACAACGCAACGCTCACGACCACGGGCGGACTTGTGGGCACGATGCCGTACATGAGTCCGGAACAGGCCTCGGGCAATCGTGCGGCGATCGATCATCGATCGGACGTCTACGGACTCGGCATGACGTTGTATGAGTTAGTGGCTCTACGCACCGCCTTTGTGGCGGACGACCGACAGGGATTGTTGCGCCAGATTCTGGAAGTGGAACCGCCGTCGCCGCGCCGCTTCGACAAACGAATTCCCACGGACTTAGAAACAATCCTGCTATCGGCGATCGCGAAGAACCCCACGGATCGGTACGCCTCGGCGAAAGACCTGGCGGATGATTTGCGGCGATTCCTCGAGTTGCAACCGATTCGGAAGCTCCGCATCGGCGGCTGGGGGCGATTCACCCGTTGGTGCCGTCGCAGTCCGGTTGTGGCAGGACTCTCGGCCGCGACGCTGTTGATCTTGGTTGCCGCTACGGCGATTTCGGCCTCTTTGGCCGTGGCCTGGCGCAACAAGTCGCTTGAAGCGGAAGACAGTCGTCGCGAGGCACTTGCGCGCCAAGAGGCCTTGGAGAACGGCGTTTACAACCTGCAGCTCTCGAAAATCGCCAATGCCGTCACCACCGATCTGGCGGCCGCGGAGCGGATGTTGGAAGACTCGGAACGGTGCCCCGTCCGGCTGCGCGATTTTGCGTGGGGCCACCTGCAACAGCTATGCCAACGCGACCGACTCACGTTGCGCGGGCATGTTGGTGAGGTCTTTCAAATCGCGTGCTCGATCGATGGGCGTACGCTTCTCTCCTGCGGTCACGACGGTTCCGTGCGACTTTGGGATACCACGAATGGCGAGGAACTTCATCGTTTTCGCGGGCACATCGGGCCGGTGCGAACGGTGGCCTTTTCACCCACCGATCCCACGCTCGCGGTCTCCGGCGGCGACGATGGCTACGTGCGCTTTTGGGATTTGAAATTACGGGAACCCTTCGGAGCGCTGGAGGATCACTCGGGGGCCGTGCGCTGCATAACGTTCTCGTCCGACGGATCGCTGCTTGCGGCCGTCGGAGAAGATTGCGTGGCACGGGTTTATTCACTGCCAGATCGCCGACTTCTCCGACAACGCAAGCCGCCGCACACCGTGGGCGCCATGGCGTGCCAGTTCTCGCCAGACGGCAAGCTTTTGGCCTTAGGGGGGCGTTGGGGCACGGGACGACACTGGGAATGGGATTCCGATACGTTGTTGAAGTACCGCTTCTCAAGCTTGTGGGGTATCACGCGGTTGACCTTCACCGACGCGGGACAGCATGTGATCGCGACCTCGCTCAAGGGCAGCGGGCCTGTCCGCTACATCGTACCAAGCTTTAAGCCAGATGAAACGTGGAGCGTGAGTTCTAAGTATGCGGCCAATTGTCATGCGCTCTCGAACGACGGCACGCTACTGGCTACTTGCGGCGACGAGAAGATTGTCCGCATTGTCGATGTTGCATCCGGTGAAATCCGGCTTCAGTTTCCGTTGCATCAGGAACGAGAGGCCAGCAGACTCGAGTTTTCCCCGGACGCTCAGCGATTGTTCGTAAGTTCTTATGACGGCACGATCAAGATCTGGGACCTCGCGACGACGAGTGATAACAGCGATATTCAACTCCTGCAAATCTCTCGCGACGGTCGGCGGAGTGTGGTGCGTGGCAAACAAGGCACGCTGGAAGTGCGCGATGCCCGGGATCAACGTGTGATTTCCCAGCTTTCGCTCGATGCCAAGGCGGAGGTGCTCCACGTCGAATTCGATCCGGACGCCACGCGATGTATGACGGCATTGGCCGATAGCAGCATCAAAGTATGGAACGTCGCCGATGGTGCGCTGTTACATGACCTCAGTGGCCATCAAGATCGGGTGCGCAAGGCGAGGTTTTCACCGGATGGGACGACCATTGCCTCGGCCGGACGCGATCACACCATCCGAATTTGGGATGTCGCCACGGGTACGCTGCGGCGGACGCTGCGAGGGCACGAAAATCGCGTCTGGGATCTGGTCTTCATTCAGGATGGACGCTCGTTAGTTTCCACGTCCGAAGACGGCACAGTGCGCGTGTGGTCGCTGACCAGTGAGGCTCCCGCTAAGGTGTTGGCTCGCGACAAACAGTCCTGTCGCTGTATCGCCATATCTCCGGACGGCTTACGACTGGCGTTGGGACACGAGGAGCCTGGCAACGACATCGAAATCTGGAATCCAAGCACTTGGACGCTACTGGACGAGGCGCACGGCCATGCGGATGGCATCTTAGCGATCGACTTCTCAGCGGATGGTCGCACGCTCGCGTCGGTTTCGCTGGACCACACCGTTCGGCTGTGGGATCCGCTCACCGGCGAACCGCGGATGGTGCTTAGCGAAACAGCGGGCGAAGACGACGTGCTACGGTTTACCTCGGATGGTCGCCAACTTCACGGAATGAGTGTTGGCGATCACTGGATCACCTGGTCAGCACAGGCGAGCCGCTTGGATAGTCGCTTGAACGAATCCCTCGATCATGTCCTCGCGACGTGTTGGTCCCCCGACGTAAGTCACTGGGGCGCCCTTGTTGCAGATGCCAAGCTTGAAGTTCGCAAAGTCGGCGACGATGCGCCGCTATGGGAGTGCTCGCTGACGACGGACGCGACGACCGCATTCGCGGTGAGCCCCGGCGGGCAGAACGTCGCGATTGGTTCAGAAGACGGTCGGCTGCGTTTGGCGCATCAACAAGGCGACGTACTTAACTTGTCGCTGGCGACCGTCGTCCGTGGTCTTGCCTTTGATCTCGCCGGCGAGATGCTCGCTGGCGGCGGCGATGATGGCGTCGTCCGCTGCTGGAACGTCTCCGATGGAGCTCTGGTTCGTGAGATTCGCGATGCCGGTGGGCGCATCCTTGCAGTGGCCTTTACGCGTGACGGTCAACGAATCGCTTATGCTGGCGACGATCGCATCGTGAGAACGAAGCTGATCCACGATAAGTCGAGCGCCGGTCAATTGCGCGGGGCCGCAGCGCCCATTCTGGCGCTCGCCTATTCGGAGGACGGTCAGAGCCTGGCGGCGGGCTGCTCGGATGGAAGCGTGTACGTCTGGGATAACTTTAGTTCGCGCCCGCGTCGGGTCGTTGACGCCTGCGAGTTTGCCTGCCGCTGCTTAAGTTTCTCGCCATCAGGCGAGCGACTTGCGGCGGTCGATCAATCTGGTTCGACGACGTTGACTGATCTGCGCGATGGCCACGTGCAGGCGGCAATTCGCGGCGACATCAATACGTCCACGACGGCATTTGACGAGCATGGAGAGCACCTTTGGGTGACGCGCATCTCGCCGCTCGCCACTCTCGAAAAATGGAACGCTCGCGTGGGAGAACCGATTGCGCAACTCAGCGGACACAGGAAAGGCGTCACGAATCTCACGTTCTCGCCGAACGGGAGTTTGCTGGCAAGTTGCTCGCACGATCGTTCGGCGATTCTGTGGGACGTCGAAGCGCGCCAGCTGCGCGGTCGCATTCGACCCGCTGATGCCGACGTGCTGAGCATCGCGTTTGATCGGCGCAGCAAATGGCTCGTGATGACGGATTCGAAGGATCGACTGACGGTGTGGGATGTCACCAGCCTCTCGCAAATCGCCATGTGGCAGGATCCGGAGAAGAGCCGCACCAATCTTGCCGTTTCACCCTCGGAGGACATTGCCTGTACAGGCGGTGGTTCCGTCGTACGTGTGCATGACCTCAACCACCTCGGCGAACCACGCAGCTTTCAACTTGAAAAGGCCGGAGGCGTGGGCCGTCTCGCCTTTTCTCGCGATGGCGGCAAGGTCGCCATCGCAGGTTACGGCGGATATACGAACGTATTTGATCCGAAGACTCTGACGGTCATGGCCACGTGGCGCAATCATGCTAATGGCGGCGGGCGAGTCGCTTGGTCTCCCGACGCGAGGCTTGTCGTGACGCCGGCCGATGCCGGCGACCATGCGCTTCAAGTTTGGGACACGACGACACAGCGTGAGCGTCCGATGGACTCGCCTTGGGTGTGGGGGGGCACCGGGGACGTTGAGTTCCTCCGAGATGGAGGCCGGTGCGCCTATTGTCTCCATAACGGACACCGCGATGTCAGAATCGGTGATGTGAACTCTGGCCGCGAGGTCGTCGCATTTGCGCAAACAACAGGCACGGGAAACGGACGCCTCGCAGTTTCTCCCGATGGCAAGCTGCTGGCAACCAACGGACCTGGCGATACGATTTGGCTATTCGATACGGACACGCTGCGCGAGTTGCCCAGGGGCGGTCGCGCGGATGCCGGCTCATCCTTCACCAGAAATGTTCGCTGATGCTTCGCGCACTATTCGCCTTCCTGGCCATTCACTGCGGCCTGCTCACCGAGAATGCGGCGGCTGAGCGCCCTCCTAACATCGTGTTGTTGTTGGCCGACGACCTTTCGTACGAGGCGATCGGCGCCGCCGGCCTGATCGAGATCGAGACACCCCATCTGGATCGCCTGGCAAAACGCGGCACGGCGTTCACGCACGCCTACAACATGGGCTCCTGGAGCGGCGCAGTGTGCGTCGCCAGCCGCGCCATGCTGATTACCGGCCGCAGCCTGTGGAACGCGCGCGAAGTGCATGGGACAATGGACGCCGAGCGGCAGGTGGGACGACTGTGGCCACAGTTGATGCGCAAGGCCGGCTACCAAACCTATTTCACGGGCAAGTGGCACATCCCCGTGGACCCGGCGCAATGCTTTGATGTCGTCAGGCACGTGCGTGGCGCCATGCCGGGAGACGCTCCGGAAGGCTACGGTCGACCCTTGCCCGGCGTGCCGGATTCTTGGGATCCTTCCGATCCTCGCTTTGGCGGCTATTGGGAAGGGGGCAAACATTGGACCGAAGTCGTCAGCGACGAGGCCGTGTCTTTCATCACCGACGCGAGCCGCACTTCGTCGCCCTTCTTTCTATATGCCGCCTTCAACGCTCCGCACGATCCACGGCAGTCGCCGCGCGCCTATGTGGACAAGTACCCGCTCGATCGCATTCAGGTCCCTCGTAACTTTCTGGCCGAATATCCGTTCAAAGACGCCATTGGCTGCGCTGGCACGTTGCGCGACGAAGCGCTCGCCCCGTTTCCTCGCACCGAGTATGCAGTCAAAGTGCATCGTCAAGAATACTACGCCAGTATCAGCCACCTCGATGCGCAGATCGGCCGCATCCTCGCCGCGCTGGAAGCCAGCGGCGAAGCGGAACGCACGTGGATTTTCTTCACCGCGGATCACGGGCTCGCCGTCGGACATCACGGATTGTTCGGCAAACAAAACATGTACGAGCACAGCTTGCGCGTACCATTCTTCGTGGCCGGGCCAGGCGTGCCACGGAACCGTCGACTGGACATGCCCGTTTATCTGCAAGACGTGATGCCCACGACGCTCGCACTTGCTGGGATCGATCAGCCAAAGCACGTATACTTCCACAATTTGTTACCGTTGCTCCATGGCACAACGACAACCTCGCCGTACTCTTCGATCTATGGCGCCTATCTCAACTTGCAGCGTGCGGTCATTCACGATGGCTACAAGCTCATCGTATATCCCAGGGTCCGCCGCACTCGTCTCTACCAGTTAACGAATGATCCGGACGAAATGCACGATCTCGCACTTGATCCTGCGCTGGCGGAGACCCAACGAAGACTATTCGATCGCTTGTTCGCGATGCAGGCGGAACTTGGCGACGGGCTTGATCTCCGGCCAGCGCCACGCCCTCGCGGCGCATTACCTTGACCGGCTAGCTAGAGGCACAGACAGTACCGGCCAACCAACAATCAAAAACCAGTCACCCCTGCCGTTTGACAGGCATGCGGAAATTGAAAAAAATCCGGAAGCGGAACGTGATGTTGGCGTGGCGTGGCATTGGGGGGCGCCGGGGGGCGTCATCCCTGTGTTAGCTCTTGCCGCGTCAGTTCAGTCGACCGAGCACTCATCGCGATCAACTCCGAAACAGTGGTGAAATAGGCCACGAACAACGCCGGATCGAACAACTTCTAACGCCGCGATCGCCGCTCTGGCACTTCGCGCAGTTCCAAGCCGAAGTGCCCGGCCAGCTTCTCAGCAGTCTCCAAGTTCATTGAGCGCTCTTCGCGCATGAACCTCGAGATGATTCCATCCGAGATGCCGACCGCTTGTGCGATCTCCATCTGAGTAGCACCAGAGTTGCGAATCGCTTCACGCAGTTTGTTGGATAGTTGTCCCATACCGATAACGTATGCAATCAGAAATGGCGCGTCAATTACATCGTGACCTTTGACAAGATTGAATTCATGCGTATATTGCAATCACTCTGCCACGCTTCTTGTTCTCTTCACAGGAGCATCTCTCGTGCAACTCCACGAACAGTATCGCCCGCACACTTGGCACGAAGTCGTCGGCCAAGACAAAGTCATCGCCAAGCTCGATGCGCTGAAAGCGCGCCGCCTCACCGGCCGCGCATTTTGGTTGGCAGGAGTTTCGGGTAGTGGCAAGACCACGATCGCGCGCTTGATCGCGCACGAAGTCGCCGATGACTTCGACACGCTCGAAGTCGATGTCGGCGAAGCCTCGGTCTCCTGGCTGCGCGAAGTCGAACGCACCCTAGCGTCACGCGGTCTCACCGGCCGCGGCCGCGCCGTCATCGTCAACGAAGCCCATGGCCTGCGCAAAGATTCCATCCGCGCACTACTCGTGATGCTGGAGCGAGTTCCAGGCCATGTCACTTGGGTCTTCACGACCACGATCGAAGGCCAGTCTTCGCTGTTTGAAGATTGCGACGACGCCTCACCGCTCCTGTCCCGCTGCATCCGCCTGGACCTGGCCCGGCGCGATCTCGCCAAACCGTTCGCCGAGCGCGCCCTGATGATCGCCCAGCGCGAAGGCCTGGACGGCAAACCGCTCGATCAATACATCAAGCTCGCCCAAGCCCACCGCAATAACCTGCGGGCCATGCTGCAAGCCATCGAAGCCGGCGAAATGCTCGGCTAGCTAGAGAAGAGAAAAGGTGCCCCCTCTCGTGCTTCTAACACGAAAAGGGGCGGTGTCATCAATCCCCACCCCGCTAAGCCGACATTTCCCAGATGGGTTGAGCCGGGAACCGCTCCAAGCTGGGAATGTCGCCTATTTTGACAAGCTGCGTCCCC
>ENA-ORBV01007114-ORBV01007114.1-microbial-mat-metagenome-genome-assembly--contig:-NODE-7114-length-19349-cov-11.465805_pt1 | contig 19349 bp, 18 predicted proteins | sample MGYA00237777_ERZ505514 | MGnify/ENA primary metagenome ERZ505514 (study PRJEB26160, sample SAMN06269048) | microbial mat metagenome | isolation source: Oligotrophic lake microbial mat | place... | reverse complement strand
GCGATCGCCAAGAGACAATGCAGTCTTTAAAGAGAAAAGTTCTGCCTATCCAACCGATTTAGAGTGTTATGCAGAAAGTTTCTGTCTATCCACCCAACACGGGGTGTTATACAGAAACTTTCCGCCTAATAAGTAGTTATGCTGCTCAGGTTATCGGTGAGGTCGTACTTTTAGATTGTGGGTGAGTTTGGGAACATTCAGCTATTATTCTTAGTGAAGGATCAAAAGAAATTACAAGTCATGACAGGATTGACCAACCCAGAAATAATGAGAATTGTGAATCGATATATTGGTGTTTCTGGTGGTTATCTTGGTGACTTTAGCTACCGAACTCATACTGATTTTTATCCAGAATTTTGTGATCTCGACATCGACCCTAACCAATATGACGGGACAACGCGCCAGAGGTTTATTGCGATCCTGGAAAAGTCACCGCCAGATGTGCAAGCAAAGATAGTACGTGGTGTATTACAGAGATTTCCGCTTGAGGCTAAAGACAATCCTGCTACAAGAACTAAAGAGCTTTATGACGAGTTGTCCAGTATTGCCGGAAGACTTGGAAATGCTTCACTTTCCGGAGTCTTAAGCATAGGGACATCAATGTCAATTCTGCTTCTGTCTTCTGATCCGACTGATGCTTCTAGACTAAGAATTGGAGAAGAGTTCAGAGAGATTCAGGATAAGCTTCAACTGGCTACATTAAGAGAACGCTTCAAATTAAATCAACGAATGTCTATTCGACCAGTTGACATTAGTCAAGCACTGCTAGATTTACAGCCTCAGATTGTACATTTTTCTGGTCATGGATCGGCTAGCGGGGCATTATGTTTTGAGACTCAACTAGGTCAAATACATCCTGTCTCGCCTGATGCCTTAGCCGCGCTATTCAAACAGTTCGCTACCCAAGTAAAGTGTATAATATTGAATGCTTGTTACTCAAAAGATCAAGCAATTGCGATTGCTGAACACATTGATTATGTTATTGGTATGAGTCAAGCAATCGGTGATAAAGCCGCGATTTCTTTCGCTGTTGGTTTTTACCAAGCACTGGGAGCAGGGCGTACAATTCAGGATGCTTATGAATTGGGGTGTGTTCAAATCAGACTACAAGGTATCCCAGAACATTTGACACCTGTCTTAATTGAAAAGGGCAAAGTAACTTAGTAGAGCTCGCATCACAACAACCCGGTTGCACCCGACCGTATACAAGTTATTTGGTTAGTACGAGAGATTATTAACGGCGGGTGAACCGGAACGTTACTAAATCTGGGATTGAGGGAAGACCTGAATCGGGTGGGTGAAGTATCTGGGTCGGTGCAAACCCCTTTAGCAGGAATTATTTGACTAAAGAATTTTGACCTAAAGAGCACAATAAGGCGCAATTATGCCTCTTTGACAAACAAGGGGTATGATTTTGAGACTAGGCAACGAGGCTATTGTTATGAGAACTCGCAGTCTTACAGCTATTGTCTATAAAGAGGATGATATGTATGTAGCTGAATGTCCAGAGATTGGTACGGTAGATCAAGGAGAAACGATTGAGCAAGCGATCGCGGGTTTGAGAGAGGCTACGCGGTTATATTTAGAAGAATTTCCTCTGCCCAAAACGTCTCCTAGATTTGTGACTAGCATTGAAGTCAGCTATGCCTAAAATGCCACGAATCTCCAGCAGAGAAGCAATTCGGGCATTGGAGCGTTGAGGATTCGAGCAAGTTCGTCAAACCGGTAGTCATGTTGTCATAAAAAAGGAGACCGAAGAGGGCGAAATTGGTTGTGTTGTGCCTGGGCATCGAGAGTTGAAGGTTGGTACATTGAGCGGCATTCTCAAGCAAGCGCAAGTTACGGTCGAGGAGTTCATTAAGAGTCTGTGAGATCTAACGATTCAAATGCAGCGTCCGGTTGAGAGTCGCTCATGTACAGTTCGAGGTTATCTGCCGCCGCTGACTTGAGTCGTTACTAAATCTGGGATTGAGGGAAGACCTGAATCGGGTGGTTGAGCGCTTCCAATAGCGATCGCGAATTTTGTAGTGCGATCGCGATCGCTTCATTTTGTTTCAACACAAATCGTTTGTTAAGATCGACAGCAGGTGAAGTGAACAATCGAAATGCCTACTGCCGCTCAATTAAAAAGTTTGTACCGTGTTGGCTATCAGTTGACATACACCATGCTTCAGCCGATTCATTTAATCTGTGTCGATGATCGGACTCGAAACACATACATCCTAGCTGGATACGACGAAGAGCTTGAGTTCCAAATCTTGCCGAATGGAGAGTTTGCTGATGAGCCAAATTGACTATAACGCAATGTCTAATGCTGAATTAAAGCAGTATTTTCTCAAGCATCGGGGTGATCAAGCGGCTCTGCAAATGTACCTGGACAGAATTAATCAGCGTCCGCTTAAGATTATTGCAAGTCCTAACGATCCTGACTTTGATGAGAAAGTACAGGCAGCAATTCGTCGAAAGCTAGAAGCGGCAAGAAGTGGCAGTCGTTAATAGGACTAGTGCGCGATCGCGCCTCAGCCACATTCCTATCCGCCAATTTGGGACATGGTGCGGGCATAGCGTCCGGTGGTGCCAGAGTCGCGCTCTTTGTAGTTGATTTCGGGTTTGAGGAAAACCAGTTCGCGGACTTGACGGCGGAGGTCTGAGAGGGGAACGCCCGATCGCAAGCCTCCTTTCAAGTCAATCTGTCCGGTTTCATTCAGCAGGCAGGGACGCAGCCAACCATCGGCAGAGAGGCGCATCCGGTTACAGCGATCGCAAAAGCATTCCGACATCTGACTGATAAAGCCCAAGGTGCCTTTTGCACCGGGAATTTGGAAGATGTCGGCAGGTCCATTGCCGCGCACCTGACCTCCAGTCAATCCCCACTGATCGCGAATTTGGCGGCGCAGTTCTTCGGAGGCAACCCAGCCGCGATCGCTAAACAAATCGCTATTCCCAATCGGCATGAACTCAATAAAGCGAATATGCCACTCGCGATCGATGCTGAGTGCTGCCAAATCCAAAATTTCTGAGTCATTCACACCAGGAATCACCACCACATTTAGCTTTAACGGATTGAACCCCACCTGATGTGCGGCTTGGATTCCATCCCAAACCTGCTGCCAACGAGTGCGTCCCCGATTACCAATGATTTGGTCAAACACCTCTGGTTTGAGCGAGTCTAGGCTAATGTTGATGCGTCGCAAGCCTGCTTCATAGAGTGGTTGCGCCAATTTTTCTAGGTAAAACGCATTTGTGGTCATGGAAAGGTCTTGAGTTTCGGGCAGGTTGGCGATCGCGCTCACAATCTCCACCACATCAGGGCGAATCAGCGGTTCGCCGCCTGTCAGCCGAAACCGAGTGAACCCGATCGGAATAAACACTTCTTGGAGCAGCGTCAATAGCTCATCCTGCGTGATCAAATCTTGCTGCAACACGTAGCTAAGGTCAGCACCTTCGGGCATACAGTACTGACAGCGAAAGTTGCAGCGATCGACCAGGCTAATCCGAAGATAATCAATTGCGTTCATGGTTCCATTCTGCCGGATTGTCAAAATTTCTGAAGTGATGGGCGTTGCTATTTATTGATTTCAACCGTAATTGCTATATTTGGCACGGGATTAACTAATTTTACGGTTGATGAATAGCTTAAATCGGATAACTGAGGCGATTGGTTAGACCGCAATAGTCGTAGGGTTTGTTGGAGAGATTTTCCGCCCTGTTCTTTAACAAAAACCAGCGGGATTAAGGCAATCAGGCGGGCGATCGCGGATAAAGCAAACACTCCGAGAATGCCCCCGTAGTCCGCAAATTCTGCCAGAGAGCCGCCCACCGAAGTACCCAAAGCACCGCTAATTCCGGCGATCGCTGCCACTAATGCAAAATAAAGCGGTTGATGTCGCAAGGGTGCAACCCCCAACTGCAAGTTATTGCTGCACAGGTCGATCGCTGCCCAACTGCCACCTGCCAGCAAATGCAACAGTGGAAACCAGAGCCATAGAGAGAAATCATTTGCGTCCGTGATCAGCCACAACAATGGAAACAGCGCTACTAACACTCCATCGATCAGCAAAATTGGGCGATTGCCAATTCGATCTGCCAGCTTTCCCCAGACGACCAACATTGTTAAATGGGCACCTGCCTGCAAACTGTTGTAACTGGTGACCCAGCGCAAATCAATTGCCAAAGTATCCAGCAGATACACATTAAAAAACGGCGCACTCAGATTGACCGCAAACATCCACAAAGCAAAATACAACAGAAATAATAGAAAGTTTGTGTTTTGTAAGAATTGCGAGATTAATGTGGAGTTTGACGCGGGTAACTTTTGGGATGCGGTGTCCTGCACGTCGCTGGTAGAAATAATTGTGGATTTTATCTGCTTTTCCTCAACGGTGTAGCGATCGCCCGGTCTAACATCCGCCATCCAAAATTGAAACCCTAGGCTGATCATGCCTGCAACAACGCCTAGCAGAAGGACAACGCCATAGCCTTGCAGATCGCCACCACCCCACGCCGATATGATCCAGCCTAAAGCGGGGATTGATAACAAATTCATCAAGCTGATGGCGCTGGCACGGGTGCCAAAATAGCGCCCACGCAGACGGGATGGCACTAGGGTTGCGATCCAGCTAAGCCAGGATGCACTGCCCAACGCGCCCAAAAAGCAGGCTAACCCGACAATGACCAAAGTTAAGTTTACCCAAGTTGGTTCGTTCCACTGCCCAGCCCAAAAAATGGCGGCTGCCAAGATTAGCCATAGCAACCGAGACGGAACGTAGATCCAGAAGCAGTACCAATGATAGCTAGACGCGCGATCGCCCCACAGCGCCCCTAAAGGCTGCATCAGATTTGCCAGCAAGGGAATGGATGACAACAGCCCAATTTGGCTAGGACTGGCATTCAGCCCTACCAAAAAATTGCTCAGCAGCACACCACCCGTTGCGTTGGAAAAAATGGTGGCAAAAATGCCGTCTACCGTGGAGGCTTGGAGGCTAGACCGAAGCTGATCTTTAGAAAGCGGGATCGCTAGACTCCGAACATAGGAAACTGCCTCACTCTGATCTAATGTGGCTAGTAAATCTAGTGTGGCTAGTAAATCTAGATTGACTGGTAAATCTAGATTGACTGGTAAATCTAGATTGACTGGTAAACCTGTTAAATCTGAATCGACTTCAACTATAGGATCTTCAATGCATGAGGAAATTATTGACTCCGACATTTCCAACTACCGCTCTGAAGATTGCACTTACCTTATTTCACGCTTATATCCTAAGATAGCTTTCAGTTTATTTTCTTGTTCCCTCAGAAATAGCTTTAGGTTTGGCGATCGCCTCCATTAGAAAATTTTGGTTGGCAGCCTCTAAAAAGCGCTCTAGCTCCAATTCAAAAACATCATCCCAGGAGCCAAATCGCAGGTTGCGCTGCCGATCCCATTCAGCTTCCACTAAGATACGAGTGTGAGGATTCATTGACTGAAAAGAGAGCGACTTTCCTAAAACAGTTGCTTTTTCAAGTCCTGTCACAAGTGCTTCTACCCCTTTACAATCAGTGACGTTGCCCCAGAGTAAATCTACAATCACACCCTCTATAGCTAGCTCCAGCGCTTCTTCCAAAGACCGCTGAAAGCTGTCGCTACAGGAGGAATTCAGATCACTATTGGGCTGAAGCACAATGGTTCGTGGATTGAAAGAATCGGGTTGATCGGTTTCAAAAGGATTTTCTGGGCGATGAAGTGTGCTTTCCATAGGAACATGATTAAAAAAATGGAACGAGTGACGATTAGAGATTGGAAAGGAGAAGTTCTCACCCCTCTACAGTGGGATAATTGAGCGGAAAAGGCTTATCTCTGGGTCACACCTTTTTGTGTCTTTCATCAGTTCAGCGTGTGCCGCTAGTCATGATATGGAGTGTTTCCTGTCCTGCGATCGCGTGCTTCTCATCACTCTTCTCCAAGATCTAGATCACAGATTATTTTTACGATGTCTACTCCGCCTCGCGCTGGCTATACGCTTCCGGTTTTTGCTTGCGCCGCCGCGATCGCGGCTTTGCAAAAGCTACAGGCTCCCGATCCTGTCCTATCGGTTGTTCTCAACCTGGTTGAACCACCTGAAAAGGTAGAGATTGCGATCGAGCAAGCTGCCTGTTTGCAGCCCGGAGTTGCTCTTGCAGTGACTCGCAGCGATCCGGGTGACAACTTGGATCTGACCCGCAACACTCCCATTTGGGCGCTGGTGGAATGGGGCACTGCCGAACAACCAGATGCGATCGCATTGCAGGGTGGAGAAGGCGTTGGACGACTTGCCGATGGACAAGCTGCCTTCTATGCCTATGCAAAACGGTTACTGCTAGAAAATCTATTGCCCTTGCTGCCAGTTGAGAAAAAACTCAGGGTGACCATAATTTTGCCTGAAGGGAGGCAATTGGCAAAACGTACTTCCAATGAGGCGTTTGGCGTGGTTGAAGGCTTGTCGCTGTTGGGAACCAGCGGTATTTCTCAGCCGCTGAGCGCTCCGGGGCAGTTGGAAATTTATCGAGAAGATCTAAAGCAAAAGCATACTCAGTTTAACGAATTGGTGTTTTGCATCGGCGAAAACGGGCTAGATCTGGCACAACAGCTTGGAGTTGAGCCGAACCGACTGGTGAAGACTGCGAATTGGCTGGGACCCATGCTGGTGGAAGCGGCGATGCAGGGGGTGCAGTCCATTCTTTTGTTTGGTTATCACGGTAAGCTGTTGAAACTGGCAGGCGGAATTTTTCACACGCATCATCACGTTGCCGATGGGCGGCTGGAAATTTTGACGGCGCACTGTGCCAAAGCTGGGGTGCCTGCTGCCGATTTGCAAATTATTTTTGCGGTGCCGACTGCCGAGGATGGTTTGAAATATTTAAGAGATCTGGATGCGGTTAGCGGTAAGACTTGGACGGAATTAGTCTATGGCGAAATTGCTGAAGCGATTGATCAGCGATCGCAAACCTACGTTCACGCCCACAGCGATCGCGCGCTTACCATTGGCAGTGTTTTGTTTGATCGACATCGAAAAATTATTATCGCTAGCAAAACCGGAGCAGGTTTACTTAAACGATTGATTGAGTCGGGTTAGAATAAAAGGATTAACTTTTAATATTTGTAAAGCTACCTTTTAGATCAGCTTTCAACTTGCTTCTTGCTCACACTCACTCAAATCAGAATTATGGTGACTCTACAAACTCAACAAGAACAAGCTGAACCGGTAGAGAAGCTTGAGCGTCAAATTATTATTATTTTGGATTTTGGCTCTCAATATTCTGAGTTGATTGCTCGCCGCATTCGCGAGACTCAAGTCTATTCTGAAGTGTTGTCGTATCGCACAACCGCCGAAGAAATTCAGCAGATTGCGCCCAAAGGAATTATTTTGTCGGGTGGACCCAGTTCTGTTTATGGCGATCGCGCTCCCCACTGCGACCCCAAAATTTGGAGCTTGGGCATCCCCATTTTGGGTGTTTGTTACGGGATGCAGCTTATGGTGCAGCAGTTGGGCGGTGGCGTGGAACAGTCGGAACGCGGTGAATATGGCAAAGCATCTCTAGTAATTGATGACGCGACCGACCTGCTGACTAATGTGAACGATGGCACAACCATGTGGATGAGTCACGGCGATTCGGTGACCCATTTGCCAGACGGGTTTGAGGTGTTGGCGCATACGGATAACACGCCCTCTGCCGCGATCGCTCACCCCGAAAAGAAACTCTACGGCGTTCAATTTCATCCCGAAGTGGTGCATTCGATTGGCGGACAGGCACTGATCCGCAATTTTGTTTATCACATTTGCAAGTGTGAACCCACCTGGACGACTGCCGCATTTGTCGAAGCAGCAACGCGAGATATTCATGCCAAGGTGGGCGATAAGCGGGTGCTGCTGGCGCTATCGGGTGGAGTTGATTCCTCTACGCTGGCATTTTTACTGCATCAGGCGATCGGCGATAAACTCACCTGCATGTTTATTGACCAAGGCTTTATGCGGAAACTGGAGCCAGAGCGATTGCTCAAGTTATTTCATGAGCAGTTTCATATCCCTGTGCAGTATGTGAATGCACGAGAACGCTTTTTGGCGGCGATCGAGGGTGTCACCGATCCTGAGGAAAAACGTAAACGCATTGGTCATGAATTTATCAGCGTTTTTGAAGAAGAATCCAAGCGGCTGGGACCGTTTGACTATTTGGCACAGGGCACGCTCTACCCAGACGTAATTGAATCGGCGGATACTAATGTTGATCCTAAGACGGGCGATCGCGTTGCCGTAAAAATTAAAAGTCACCATAATGTGGGCGGATTGCCTAAAGATCTACGCTTCAAGCTGGTAGAACCGCTGCGAAAATTATTTAAGGACGAAGTTCGCAGAGTGGGAACTTCGATTGGCTTGCCTGACGAAATTATCAAACGTCATCCTTTTCCCGGTCCCGGTTTGGCGATTCGCATATTAGGCGAAGTAACCGCAGAGCGCCTGAATATTTTGCGAGATGCAGATTTAATTGTTCGGCAAGAAATTAACCGTAATGGAGTCTATAACGATTTCTGGCAGGCATTTGCGGTTCTGTTGCCCATTCGTAGCGTGGGCGTAATGGGCGATCAGCGCACCTACGCTTACCCGATTGTGCTGCGGTTTGTCAGCAGTGAAGACGGGATGACGGCTGATTGGTCGCGGGTATCCTACGATTTATTGGAAACTATTTCTAACCGAATTGTAAATGAGGTGAAGGGGGTGAATCGAGTGGTATACGACATCACATCTAAACCACCCGGAACGATTGAGTGGGAATGAGATTTTTTCAAGAGGTTGTGGAAAACTCGAAATAATCTGTGGAAAACCTGCGTATTATGCAGGTTTCCTGTGGAAAACGCCTGTATTAGTGTGGGAAAAGAGAAAAACCAGAAGCAAAGGACAAGTCATCCAATGTTTCTGGCATTTGGGCTTTACCCAAGCGATGATGGCAGATCCTTTTTAAAGAACTTCTTCCGTCTCTTTTATCTTTGACTTGGCTTTTGCAGCACTTTTCTTCAAGGCATTCAGCCGGGTTTCGTATTTTGCCCGCAGCTTTTTCTTCGGGGATTGCTCGATTAGCACTTTGAGGGCACTTCCCAAACTTTTGTAAGCATTGGGTAGCGTATAGCCAAATCGAGTTGCCAAGGCGATCGCTCGCTCATCAGCATCCGTTAGCTCCTGCAAAGTTTTTTCATTATTATTTTTTTGCCACAGCCGCCAGCCAGACACGCCGCAAAGCGACAAAGCTAGCACAAGCAGCAAGCCATCTTGCACCCATAGCTCTCCCACAGCGCCCCCCAACCCGATCGCCAGTGCCGCCATTTCCCAGCCATCTCGTGGGATGGTGTCATTTTGAATGCGCCCAACCTCATGCCAAAACAGCAGGTTGCGCTGGTCGGTTGCCAACTGCTCCCACTTCACCATATCAATCTGAACTTCAACCTCATCTTTGCCAATCTCTTCAGAGAGGATCAGCGCGGGGTTGACAGCAGTCGTCGCTTCAACTGAAACCCAACTTTGCAACTCTGGAGGCAGCAGACCTCGCAGTCGTCGCAATTCACTCATTTCGGCTCTTGCCGTAGAGGATGCATAAGATGCCATGGACAACTTAGAACACTTCCAAAATCATTACAAACTTATCTCTAGGATCATAGCGATCTTGGTGCCCATTTGGGGATGTAAAAAAAAAGGTTAACAAATTCTTAGGAATACTCTAAGATTTGGCGAAACGCGCGTTGATGGTAATAGCGATCTCGAATCTGATGTCACGATTCAGCTTGGCAAAGAGGCTTTGAAGCGTTGATCAAGCCATAAGGCGATCGCATCTAAATTCAGATCTAACTTTCCCAAACACCCGCCACAGAAAACCTCGAACATTCACAGCCAACCTTTCAGCGGTCGGATGTATGGGGGTTGTTAGCCTGCGGTCTAGAGCGATCGCAGGCGATCTTCATAGATTTCAATCGCGTTGGATGGCGTTTCGATCGCTTCTGGCATAAAAGCCTCCTGAGCTTTCTAATCTTTTAGCGCCGCGATTAGCAAAATAGAATGTCTAAACCTTTACTAGATAGGGCTTTCAGAAATCACGGTCAAAAGTAAAAGAGCTGAAGTGCCTATCTAGTCTACGTTTCAAGGCGATATGATCAAAAATCGCACGTATCTCGGCTCGACCCCTATTATGACTGAGCGATCTAATCGGAAGCTGATAGCTGGCTGAGAATTTTGCTGGAGAATTTGAGAAGTTGCTTAAAAAATACTGAATGATTCTCAGTCCTAAGCTTTGGGGAGCGTAATCGTAAAAGTAGCCCCTTGCTTGCCGGGGGAATGGTACGCGAGAACGCCTTGATGGAGTTCGGCAATGATCTGATAACTGTTTGTCAGCCCCAGTCCCATGCCTTTGCCGACATCTTTGGTGGTGAAAAAGGGATCAAAGATTTTGGACTGAATCTCTGGTGCAATGCCAATGCCATTGTCCAGAATTGAAATCGTAATATTAAGATTGTCCTCTTCAGTGATGATTTGGATAATTGGCGATTCAATATTGGTCAAATTTGTGATTTGAACGGCTTGATCAATTGCCTCGATCGCATTAGTCAGCAGATAGAAAAAGGCTTGATTAAGTTGACTGGGATAACAAGGTATTGTCGGCAAACCATCATATTCCCGCTGAATTTGAATTGCCGGACGCAGATCGGTAGGAGCGAAACGTTCTTGTAGCAGAATCAGAGTGCTTTCTAGTCCTTCGTGAATATCTACTGCTTTATGAGCCGCTTCATCGAGTCGGGTAAAATTCCGAAATGAGATGACGAGATTGCGAATGCGTTCTGAGCCTGATGCCATCGACTGGATCAACCTTGGCATATCCGCCTGAATAAAGTTGAGATCAATCGCTTGAATTTTTTCTTGTAAGGCGGCGGATGGCTGAGCGGGTTCTTGTTGATACTGGGAAATTACGGCGAGTAAATCTTGAGTGTAATTCGCAAGGTGCGTTAAATTCGCGTGAATAAAATTAATCGGATTGTTGATTTCGTGGGCAAACCCAGCGCTGAGTTGACCCAGCGAGGACATTTTCTCGGTGTGAATCAATTGGGCTTGAGTTTGCTGAAGATTGTTGAGGGCAATCTCTAACTGACCTGCGGTTTGGCGCAGATTGGCTTCGGATTGTTTCCGTAGGACGATCGCATCCACCGTTTTCTGGTGGGTTTGATGGCAGGCTTGAATCACTTCCTGCAATTCATTTTGAATTTGATACTGTAATGACACGAAATCCTGAAATGGTTGGGCTTGGTTAATGGAGTCCCCCGCTCGTCGCACATCCGCCTGCAATAGCAAAATGGGATGAATCAGACGATGGTTTACAATCCACATCATCAGCGCCGTAACACTCGCTGAAATCAGTAGAACCAACCCCAAAATTCGCCCTGAAAATGCTACTAAATCTTCAGCCACCCGCGTTGCATCATAGGACAGCAGGAGATAGTAGGTATCATCCTGAAGCGTGACCGGATAGGCAATTTCATAACGCCAAGGAGAGTCATAGTGGAGTGTGTTTTTGCCTGCTTTCGCTTGCTCAAAACTGAACGTTGCACTTTCTCCGTACTGCCTGATGAGACGACCATCGGCACGATAGATCGCGCCTCCTTGCATCACGACATCTTGTTGCAGATGCGGCAGGTGCTTGGCAAATCCAGAAATTTCTGCATCCGCTATCGCCAGCGCATTGATCGTTGCCTTCGCCGTCATAGCGATCGTGGTTAGCTGTTCACCCTTGCGACGGTAAGCAGATGGCACAAAAATCAGGACTTCAATCCCTAAAATGCCGATAAAAACCCACACGCCCATCTGCCGTGATAAGCGCGATGTAAACGTTGACAGGAGACGATAGGCAAGCAATTTCATAGCATCGATCAAGGTGAGTTAGATAGTGCAAGCACGGTTTTGAAGCCGAGCGAAGGGAGCGATTCCTTCGCTTAGGTTAACTTAGCCTGCGGTCTAGAGCGATCGCTCCTTTCTGCTTTGCTTCCCACTGTCTAACTTTAAGCCTAACTTTAAGCGACGATCGTCACAAACCAGTGCTGATCCAAAACCCTAATGACCCCAGCCGTCAACTGCTTAACTGCCAGTAATCACCATTTTGCCTACAGGCATTGACAGTGCCCGGTCTGGTTCAACCGTGACGGCAACTTCTGTTGTCCCACCCCACTGATCCAGCGGCAGTTGCAAAAATACTTCACCGCGATCGTTTGGCTTAAAGTCTGCACAAGATACTTTCTCACCATTAATAAATGCCCACATGCGGTAAACTTTACCCCTGGGTAATGTCTCGACATCCTGTAGTACCAACATTGCTGAACTCTTGGTAGGCACAATAACCAGGCTTCCAGAAGAATGTGATTTCGAGCTTGTGCCTCTCAAGTTCAAAACGCGATTGTTGGGCTGACGCAGCAGATTTACTGCTTGCTGATAGCGAGATAGCTCTTTGCGGGTCGTTGCTAACTCGGTTTGACGAACGCGATCGAGGGTTGCCTGGGCGGTTGCCAACTGTTGATGCAGATGATGATTTTCGAGTTCGGCTGCTGCTAATGTCTGATGCAGCCAATAGGTCTCAATGCCTAAACCTGCAATCATCACAGCGGCGATCGCGCCCCCCCATTGCCATGACAATCTCATCCGACTCCCTGCTTTTGCGGGAGAACGGGTTGCGGGAGAGACTTCCGCCTCAGCCGCTTGCAGAATCCGCGTTTCTAGCTGCTGAGATGGTGAGGAGACAGGCAACGACAATGGTATTACTGCCAAGGTCGATTCTAGGCGACGTAGCTCCGTTAACAGATCTGGGTTGTGATCCAGCAACTGTTTCAACTGAGCGGCTTCTTCAGGAGTCAGATTGCCTAGAACGTACCCTGCAAGCAGGTTTTCCAATTGTTCAGAAGGTTCAAGGGGTGTCATCGTTACTCCATCCAATCCTTTAAAAGTTGTTTTAGTTTTAAGAGTCCCTGGCGCGATCGCGTTTTTACAGTGCCTAGCGGAATCTTCAACTGCTCGGTAATCTCTGACTGACTTAACCCACCATAGTAAGCCATCTCCAACACTTGCCGCTGGTTGTCAGGTAGGGCTTGCAATGCCTCTGAAACATGATGTGAGAGTTCCGTCAGAGAGGCATTTTCCAGGGGGGCATTCGGCGAATTCGGTGATTGGTTATGCTGCCAGCGTTGCAGGAGTTTTTGCTTCGATTTCACCTGATTTAAGCGGTTGATTGCCCGCGATCGCGTCATCGTCAGCAGAAACACCACCACAGAACCGCGAGCCGGATCGTAAGTTTCTGTGCGCCAGAAGGCAAGAAACACTTCCTGAGTCAAGTCTTCGGCTTCGTGAGCGTTGCCTAAGATCCGCAATGCCAGACGGTAAACCACTTCGCCATAGCGGCGGTAGAGCACTTTTAGGGCAGCCAGATCACCCGATCGCATTGCTTGAATAACCTTTCGATCCTCACAGTCGGCTAGTGCCATGTTAGAAGAACCAGCGAATGCCACTGACCACATAGTATGCCCCTGCCAAGATCAACACCACACTTCCGATCCTCATGACCCAATCAGAGTGCTGGAGTAGCACCCGGCTTTGCTTCACCAAACCAGTAAACAAACTGGCGCAGAAAATAATGGCTGTGTACCCCAACGCATAGCTTACCATTGTCAGTACACTGAGCGTTTGAGAACCACTTGCGGTTGCGGCTGCCAGCACTGCAAACAGTACAGGACTGGCACAGGGTGAACTGACTAGAGCAAACGTGATACCGACTCCATAAGCCCCTGAAACTGGTAGAGATAGTTGCGCTTGGGGTAATGGCAGATGAAGCACTCCGGCAAAACTCAGCCCCATTAGCAAGATAATGGCACCGATAATGAGATGGATAACTCCCTTAAAATCGACGATCACAGCCGTGGCAAAGCCAGAGATCAACCCAAAGAGGCTTAAGACCGTCACTGTTCCTAACACAAACAGACTTGCTTTCACAAACGCATCCCAGCGAGAAGTCAAGTTGAGTGTGCCAATATAACTCAGGTTGACGGGCAGCAGCGCCAGGATGCAGGGCGAAAAGCTAGCCAATAAGCCGCCTAGAAACGCCAGGATGAATAGAATGAAGGGATTGCTCGTGTCTTGCTGTTCAAACCACTGCTGATAAGCATTTTCAATGATAGAAATGAAATAATCTACGCCCGTGGAGAGGTCTGTAAACCGATCGTAAATCACAATCAGCAAGACAGTTCCAACAAACAATAATCCAGGTAGAAGCCATTTGCGCGATCGCGGTTGAGTCGGTGCTGGTAGCTCAAAATCTTTCTGAATCATGGTGTGTATACATCATGGGTTGGCTGTTGCAGGAACCGCAACGTTGGGATGCGATTATCACATCCCAACGTTGCGGTCGTCTACTTCTTGGATATCTGGGCGATCGCAGTATTGAGAACTGCCACATAATCTCCCTGATTGGGGTTGTTGCGGAACTGCTTCAACACTTTGCCCGTAGCCGGATCAATGATGGCAACCATCGACGTTTGGGTTTTATTTGCCATCAAGAACTCGCTCAGCCCCAATTGTTTCGCTTTTGCCTCAGCCTTTTGTGTAGTGCCGCGATCGGTGACATCCAACACAACAAAGTGTGCCTTACCCTGATACTGCTGCTTCAAGCTGGATAAGGTAGGCGCAATATTTTTACACCCCGGACACCAAGTGGCATAAATATCCACCACAACGGGTTTACCTTGCAGTTGTTGCGCCAACGGTTTTGCCATTGCCCCGGCAATCCGCACTGGTTGGGAAGCACTCAATTCTGGCTTGGCATTCACCAAGGTTGTTAAACCAAAAGCAGCAATCACGCTGCTAACACCCAGACTCAGGCATAGGAATGACTTAAGAGAACGGTTCATCGTTTAACCTCAGCAATTAGGGTTCATTTGATCTACAAAGCTAGAGCCGAAATGGATTGGGTCTATCGTTCGCAAGATGCAAGCCAAGTAACGAATTTAGGAAAATCAACGCATTGGCAAGACTTTGAGCTTTCTCGACTACCGTTAACTGTTCACGCTGAACATCCGCATAATGATTCCGATAGAGCCAATGGATTTAAGGCATCTTGCCTGAGAGTAACGCAGGATGCCTTTCTTACAGACCTCTGTAAGAAAGGCATTCAGTTTGCTTAGACAAAGGCAGAATCCGTGATTCTGGTGATGTCTACATTTCGCAATGCAGCCAGTTCGTCGCTTCCGAAACTAATCAGGGTGTTGCGACCCACTGAGGCAAGGGTTACATCCCGAAATCGCAAACCATTTGGCAGGCTGATGCGATCCTGCTCACCAAAATCGGTGATTGTGTCGAAGCCTGTGCCTGTGGACAGGGCAAAGGTGTCGCTGCCAGCACCGCCTGTTAGCCGATTAAAGCCAACCCCGCCGAATAAGCGATCGTCTCCGTCTCCTCCCAGTAAGCGATCGTTGCCCTCGTTGCCATACAAATAATCATTGCCCGCCCCGCCTTGCAGAAAGTCATTTCCCAAGCCACCGACTAACTTATCGTTGCCCAGTCCACCATACAGGCGATCGTTGCCACCATTGCCGTTGATCAAATCGTCGCGATCGGTGCCGATCAGGTTATCTCTGCCATCGTCTCCATCGATGGTGTTGAAGATGCGGAAGCGGGCGACCTGGTAGTTGGGCGCGGTAAAATCAGCGTTGGCAAATTGGGCAGTACTGAGAATGGGACCACCCGGAATAAACCCAGTTGCCAACCGAACTACCCCATTTTCGGTGATACCTGTGTTTGGAGTTTGCTGTCCAAAGAAGGCGGTATTTGCTGGAACTTCATCGTTGACTTCGCTGCCAGCATCTAACACCTGGCTACCCAGAACGGTAAAATCTGCTCCCAAGAAGTTGCCCTGGGCATCAAAGATCTCATGTGCCCGCTCGTTGCCGTTAGAGATGAAGAAATCATTGCTGGGAATGATCATGGATGCATAGCTGAAGTAGCGGCTGGTCGAAGCGCTCCCGTCTACGGTGACAGAAAATGTCCCCGTTTCACCCGCATCAATGGGTCCTGGAGCGCCTGCTAGTCCAAGCACTGCACCTTGCACTGTGCCAAACCCTGCCAGATTAAACTCGCGGCTAATAATATCCACCGCGCCATCTTCTGCAATGCTCTCTAGTCCAGGAGAAACGGGGCGACCGCGATCGTAGGTATCAAATGTGCCATTGTGAATTCCAAACCAAACCGGAGTCAGCAAAGTACCATTTGTCGGTGCCAGATTTTCAATTTCAATGGTCAATTTAATTTCCATGATTGCGCCTTTTTGATGCTTAGTTGTGACCGATGAAGACCGAATCCTGGTGGCAGGTACGCCCTGCGGTTTCAGAGTCGGAGGGCGACCAACTGTAAAACTCGCTACCTGTTTGAGGATTCACTTGATATACAAGGCTGAAACCAAATTGGATTGCTTGAATTTGGTTTTGTCCCAAACCCGTCTACTCTGTAGAATTCTTCTGTGCCAGAGGTTCAGCTACAGGTTTTGTGGTTATGGCAGCAATTTCGTCTGGCAAATAAGCCTTTTTGGAGACTGGAAAAAATCTTCTCAAGCGCGATCGCACAAACTTCCAGTGAGCCAGCATATGTAGACCAATGAACACCAGAAAAACGTAAGAAGCCCAAAAGTGAGAACTTCTTGCTAAGTTAGCCCAGTAGCCGTTTACAGCAAAGACAGGTGGAACAGAAATGCCGAAGCACGTAGTCTCTACACCGCTGAAATTCCTTAGAAAAAAACCACTAACAGGCACAACTAGCATGAAAAAATATAGAACTGTGTGCAAAACTGCTACTTTTAGCCAATGGAAATTTACATTTGGCAAACGTCTCGAATATTTTGACCCAATCACACGTAGGAGTAAGAGAATCCTTGCAATCAGCATGAACAGAAATAGGGTTCCAACCGATTGGTGCAAAAAGGGACTCAACCACTTTATGAAGTTTACTTGAGGTGGATGGGCAACATAAACACCCGTGAGGTACAACAACATTAGAAGGCTTGCCATCGTCCAATGCAGCAACATGAGATGCTTGAATTTGCTGTTCTGGCGCTGGGGCTTCTCGGTAGAATTCGGCTTTTTGGCGATCGTTGCTAAACCCATGTGATTTGGCTCCAAAGAAACGTCAAGGTTGGGCGCGTAACCGAAAAAATAGAGACAAACAGATGGGTTTGCTTAAACCATGCGGCTCAAGCAATAACGCTTCAAATGTTTTGCAATGACAAAAGAGGACTGGCTAAATTGCTAGCGATGCCACACAACATCAAATGCAACCGACCTGGGAGAAGGCACAGCAGTCGCATTGACTCGCTGGCGTTAACCCACAGGCAAGCCCTACCGAATTGCAACAAGAGGCGGTTGCTACAGAAGCAGCTATCCACTTGAGGATTCATCTGATATACAAAACCGAAGCCATCTTGGATTTACTAAAATCTAATTCATAGAACAATTTGGCTGAATTTGGTTTTGGTCATAGAGTGAGGCTCTTGTTGGCATAAACCGATTCTAGATTGAAGAATTTTCAGTTAACCGATCCGAGGCTACTCACTGATCGCTTTTTACTTTTGTGTAAGTCTCATTTACTGGAAGTTAAGAATTCAGGCAGCCTAAACACCCTAACTAAACCTCAACTAGATGGAGTGTGCCGCGCCAACGCCCATAAGGCAAAGCACTGTAGCAATCTAGAATGGCTGTTACCCCTATAGCGAGACCCAATAAAACTCAATTACGTTCGTTTTCTGACCGTAAGGCAAAACTGAGCGATCGATCGCTCCTTGAATGGGCTTTAAGCGCTTTTGCTCTTGGCTTATTGGTTTGTAGGGATCTTTTTGTTTTTATCGATCGATGAAGCACCGTCTGCCCGGATTTCTTGCACCTGACCGACAAGAAAAACGAGTGTAAACGGCTGTTTCATTTCGCGCTCGACAAAAGCTTGCAGCAAAGATACTTGCTTGGGTGTAATGGGTTCTTGAGCGCGTACATTCAAATATACTTCTGGTGGTTTTATGAGCCAATTCGTCTGAATCTTCAATAGTCCCAAGCGCTGAAAGGTCAGAGTGCGATTGAGCAGCGCTTGTTTCAGGCTTGTTTCGAGTTGTGCCTGCCGCACGAGGCGAAAAAACCCGATGCCCAGTGGGGCAACTAGAACAGCGGTTAAGGCAAGTGTCCAGAGTAACGCCCTGCGAGCACGTTGCAGAGAGGCATAGCCTGCCACCAAGAAGGTCAGCATACAGGCAAGCGTGATGCCTAAAAGATTCGTCAGGTAGAGCAGCGTTGCGCCCCAACTCAACGACCAGTCCGCTTGCGATAGCCCTAAGCCAATGACACAGATCGGCGGCATCAGCGCCACGGCGATCGCGGTGCCTGCCAAACTTCCCGCCAGCTTTGGCTGTATTTTGGCATAGCCGCTAATGCTGCCTGCCACGATCGCAATGCCCAAATCGAGCAGAGTCGGTTCTGAGCGAGCCAGCACTTCGCTGTCATAGCTAGGAATGCCCACTAGTTTTCCTAAGCTGAAAGAGATCGCGACTGCGATCAAAGTGCCGATGCCAATGGCAATGATCCCTTTCCGAAACAGGGGAAGATCTCCCTGCAACGCACCGAAGGCAAGCCCGCGAATCGGCAGCATCAGCGGGGCAATGATCATCGCGCCAATAATGACAGCCGCACTGTTTGTCAACAAGCCAAAGGTGGCAATCGCGCAAGAACCAATCACTAACACCAAATAGGATGAATCCAGTGTGGCTTCGGTTAACAAATCTGTCTGAAGCTGCTGTAATTGCTCCAGCGCGATGTCTTTGCGCCGAAAGGATTGGAAGCGTTGACGCAGGTTACTCAGCATACTTTTCTCCTTCTTCGCTCCCAGCCTTCTTTATCCCCCCTATCGTATCTGCGATTCTAACGGTCATCGAGAACTAGGAGCCATGTCGCCCTAGACTAAGGGTGAACGCAACGTTTCTCTGAATCTTATGGCAGTTGAATCCTCTTTGGGTGAAGTCGCGATCGAAGCCAATCTCAGGCAGTTTTTACTGGTGCTTTCGGTTTCGCTCAGCGTGGCGACCCTACCCCAAGTTTTTAGCTGGTTTCGCCACATTCCCTACACGTTGCTGTTGGTCATCGTTGGGCTGGGGCTAGCGTTGCTCGATGTCCGTCTCGTCAACCTCTCGCCAGGGTTGATTTTATCGATTTTCCTACCGCCGCTGCTGTTTGAAGCTGCCTGGAATTTGCAGTGGTCAACATTAAAACGCGACCTCATTCCCATTTGCCTGTTTGC
>ENA-ORBV01007113-ORBV01007113.1-microbial-mat-metagenome-genome-assembly--contig:-NODE-7113-length-19351-cov-5.018678_pt1 | contig 19351 bp, 23 predicted proteins | sample MGYA00237777_ERZ505514 | MGnify/ENA primary metagenome ERZ505514 (study PRJEB26160, sample SAMN06269048) | microbial mat metagenome | isolation source: Oligotrophic lake microbial mat | place... | reverse complement strand
GGGTGAACCAGAACGTCGCGCCACTCCCAAGTTGCGATTCTACGCCGATGGTGCCGCCGTGGGCGAGCACGATCTTCTGACACAGGCTCAGGCCGATGCCGGTGCCCTCGTACTCGTCGCGACTGTGCAGGCGTTGGAACACCTGGAAGATGCGCCGGTGCTGGGCGGGATCGATGCCGATGCCGTTGTCGGACACCGTCAGCCGCCACCGGTGACCTTCCTGTGTGGCCCCGAGGGTGACCACCGGCGCGGCGTCACCGCGGAATTTCAGCGCGTTGCCGATAAGATTTTGAAAAAGCTGCATGCATTGCAGGCGGTTAGCTCGCACCGTCGGCAGGGGACTGCGTTCGATACGTGCCCCGGCCGGCTCGATGGTGCTCTGCAGATTGACAAGCGCCTCGTCGACCACCTCGTCGAGGGGAACAAGCTCTTCCGCACGTTCGCCGCGGCCAACACGCGAGAACGCCAGGATGTCGCGCACCAGCTTCTGCATGCGCGATGACCCCTCGATGGCGCGGCGGACGAAGCCACGACCACGATCGTCGAGCGTGCTGTGATAGCGTTCTTCCAACAGGCTGAGGAACGAGCTGACCATGCGCAGGGGTTCCTGCAGATCGTGCGAGCAGATGTAGGCGAATTGCTCCAGCTCGGCGTTGGAACGCGCCAGCTCTGACGAACGCTGGTCTGCCAACCGCCGCTGACGCCGCTCGGCATCGATCAGGCGTGCGCTGTCGAAGGCGGTGGCGGCGAGCGCGGCGATGCCCAGCACCAAGCGTTCGTGTTGCACGGTGAACTGGCCCGCCTGGGAATGCGCACAGAACAGCCCGCCGATGACCGTCCCGTTACGCGTGCGCACCGGCACCGCCAAGTAGCTCACCACCGCCGGATGGCCGGCGGGGGGGCCGAAATGCGGCGCGCTGCGGCCATACCGTGGGTCCTGACGCACGTCGTCGCAGCGCACCACGCCCTCACCGGTGAAGGTCGCGCGGAACAGGTTGGTGGCGCGTGGCATGCCGAAACCATCGAAGGCTTCCTTCGGCAGGCCGGATACCGCATAGAGCTGGTAGGCGTCGCCGCCGGTTGCGTCGGCGGTGGTGTAGAACAACGCACAGAACTCCGCCTCCACCAGGGCGCGGGCGGTGTCAGTGACGCGCTGGGTCAGGCGGTCGATGTCGAGTTCACCCACCAGGTCGAGCCCCACCTGGTTGAGCAGTTCCGCCTGGTTGCGCGAGCTGCGCAGGTGCTGTTCCAGCAGTTTGTGGTGGTTGATGTCCATCGCCTTGCACACCCAGCGCTGGATCTGCCCACGGTCATTCGCCAGCGGCGCGACGCGCGTCAGGTACCAGCACCAGCCATCACGGTGACGCAGACGGAATTCGATCTCGAAGCCGGTGCCGCTCTTCAAGGCAGAGGACCACGCCGAACGCCACGCCGCGAGGTCGTTCTCATGCATCAGCTCGGTCCAATCGTACCCAGGCGCGTCCGGCGTGACCTCGAACTGCTCGCGCCAGGAACGGTTGCTGGTGTCGATGGTGCCATCAGGCCGTGCTGCCCACACCAGACCCGGCAGCGCGTCGACGAGCTGGCGCTGGCGTTCCTCGCTGGCGCGTAGCGCCGCGTCCTCGCTCAAACGTTCGCGTGAGCCGCGGACCTCGCTGAGCAGGTGGTCGAAGGTGCGCGATAGTCGGCCGATCTCGTCCTCGCGCGGATCGCTGAGGCGTAGTTCCAGATTGCCGTGTGCGGCGCGCTCCGCACCGCGGCGCAAGGCTTCCAGGCGCGAGAGCACCTGGCGATGGATGTAGCCGAGCAGCCAGGCGAGCAGGGCGATGGTCGCGCCGAGCGCCGTGATAGTGATGGCGTCGTTACGGCGCTTGATGAGCGACTGTTCGCGCAGGCTAGCACGATGGATGGCGTTGGCGTGGTTCACCAGCGAGCGAGAGACCAGCAACATCTGCTCGGCCAGACGGCTGCGGCGCAGATGCACCACCGACGTGGTGGTCTGGGCGGGCACCTGGGCCTGGAAAGTGGAATCGGTGACGATGGCTACAAATAACTCGCGCGCCTGCAGGTGTTCACGGCGCAGGCGTTCGACCATTTGATTGGGACCGTCGAGCTCCTCCAGACGGGTGAACAGGTGTTGCAGATCATCACTCAGGATATGCCACTGCTCGACGGGACGCGAGTGGGGATGGAGCATGAAGTCATAGACCAATTGATCGAGTTCGGCGACCGCGGTGGTGACGGCGTTGGACAGCCGGCTGGTTTCGCCCAAGACGCGCGAGTCGCTGCTTGAACGGGCCAGATGGATCAGCAGCCCCAAGATCAGCAGGCTGGCGCTGGCGACCGCGATTATCACCGCACGGCGTAGGCTCACGGGCCGCCCTTGCCGTCGACCAGCGTGACGATCTCAGGATCGATCGATCGCAGCGCCTGCGAACTGGTGCCGACCAGGAAATTGGGGAGCTCTTTCTGGTCGGTCAGCCCGCTGGCCATCGCCCACCGCGCCTGCTGTTCGAGGTTGAGCAGCAGCGCCTGGTCAAGCGTGACGTCGAAGTTGGTCTGGTGCCACACCTGCACGAGTTTGTCCGGCGGCATGCCGAATTTCGCTGACAACTCACGCGCACAGCCCTGCGGATCGCGGATGATCTCAGCGCTGGCGCGCATCAGCGCCCTGAGGATCGGGGCAGCGAGCGGGCCCTTGGCCAACTCCTCATTGCGGGCGACCAGGTTCCAGCTCCAGCGGTAGATGGTGCCGATGCGCAGTTCCAGACCGTTTTCGCCAAGGGCGGTGAGAGCATGATGGTTGAGTGGACTCCAGGTGGCAATCACGTCGACCTGGCCATCGACCAGGGCCTGGTTCATCTCTTCTGGTTTGAGCGGGACGCGTTCGACCGAGCCCTGGGGATGGCCGCGGTATTCCAGGAAGGTATCGAGGAAATACTGCGAATTGGACCCTGGTGCGTAGCCCACGCGACGCCCAGGCAGGTCGTCGCTCGACGAGATGCCGCGATCCTTGCGCGCGACGAGCGTGGTGTTGTCAAAGCTGACGGCGAGGGTGGCGATGACCTTGATCGGCGTCGCCTTCAGCAAGGCGAACATGATCGGCGTGTCGGCGGCGGTGGCGAAGTCGCCTTTGCCGTCGGTCAGCTCTGCCAGCGCCTTGCGCCCTGATTGGCGTTCCTCCAGCGTCACGTCGACACCCGCATCGCGGAACCAGCCGCGTGATTCAGCCAGGAACGATGCCGCGGAGAACGGCGTACGCGTGATGAACAGCGTCACGGTGGGCAACGGTTCCGTCGGGCGAAGCAGGTGCGCCGTCACCGCCGCCAGCGCGAGGACGATCACGACGGCGAGTGCGATGAGCCAGCGCCGAACGATCCGCGCGTTCAGCCGCGCGGCCGCGGAAATCGCGGCGGGAGCGGCGAGCGTTATGCCCGGGGTGTGGGAGGTCGACATTCGTGGACCAGCCTAGGAATCTGCAACACGGACAGCAACCGCGGATCGGCCTCCTGCAAAATGCAGGAACCGCGCCACGACAAATAGGCGCCCCGCAAGGCGGACAGGGACCTGGTAGGAGCTGCACGGCGTGATCAGGGGCCAGCCGTTGGCACAGTCGTCGCTGCTGTCGGCGCAGCCTTCGGTCGTTGTCACCGCGCCCTGCGGCGCCTTTCTGGAGTTAGCCATGCTGTACTGGTCCGCCACCTTCTTCATTATCGCCTTGATCTCCGCCGTGTTCGGCTTCGGTGGTCTTGCCGCCGGTGCCGCCGACATCGCCAAGGTACTGTTTTTCCTCTTCATCGTGTTGTTCGCGATCTCGTTCCTGGTGAGCCTGTTCAGCCGCGGCCGCCGCGGCGGAGTCTGAGGTGGTCATGGACGCCATGAAAACCAGCGAGCCCGTCGATGCGACAAGCGTGGCACGTGCCGTGAGTGCGGTTGCCGAGGTGCTGGTCGACCAGGTCCACGACCTCGCGGTCGCGCAGCTTGATTGCTGGGCGGAGAAGTTGCATCAAAAGCTGGAGAAGCCCGCTGATCCCGCTGATCCCGCTGATCCCGCTGATCCCGCTGACCCCGCTGACCCCACGGATGACGTGACGGCAGCCGCACCATCCGGGATGGTCAAGCCGCTGGTCATCGGCGCCATTGCCGGGGTTGCGGTGGCGTGGCTGCTGGCCAGACGCCGCGCGGAAACCTGACCGTGGACGAGCAGCCGGTACCGCTCGCCACCACCATCGATGCCGCGGTAACGGCGCTCGGAGTCGCAGTACGTCGCGAACTGCGTCGTCTCATCATGGGCTTGGTGACGGGCGTCGTGTCGCTGGTTCTGCTGCTAGCGGTCGCTCTGGTATTTGTCGTCGCCGGGGCCATGCGCCTGGGCGATGCGCTCGGGCATGCCTGCGGACAGTGGTTCGGCAATCAGGCCCTGGGCGATGCGACGGTTGGCATCGTGCTGTTGGCGATCCCGTTGGTGGGCGTATTGGTCCTGCGCTGGCGTTCGAGAAAATAAACCCGTGGTCCATGTGCGCGACTCCGCCCTGCGTCGCTGGTACCGGGGCCCCACCTATCCGGCGTGGTTGCTGGCTGCGCTGGTGGTGTGGTTCGCCTGCTGGAGCTGGAAGCCGGAGCATCCGCAGGATTTCTTGCTGGAACATATCCTTACCGTGGCATTCCTCGCGTTGCTGATCACAACCAGGCGGCGCTTCCCGCTTAGCCACCTGAGCTACACGTCGATCTTCCTGTTCATCAGCCTGCACATCGTTGGCGCGTACTACACCTATTCGTTGGTGCCATACGACCACTGGATCGAAACCCTCGCGTCGTGGTTTGGGGTGAAGGATTTCAGCATCGACGAGGCATTTGGCTTCGAACGCAACCACTTCGACCGTCTCGTCCACTTGGCTTTTGGTGTGCTGTTGGCCTATCCAGCGCGGGAATTTTTCCTGCGCATCGCCGCGGTGAAAGGCTTCTGGGGCTACTACCTGCCGCTCGATGTGGTGATGTCCTTCAGCCTGCTCTATGAACTGCTGGAATGGGGCGTAGTCGTAGTATTTGCTGCCGATGTGGGACAGAGCTACCTGGGCACCCAGGGCGATGAATGGGATGCACACAAGGACATGGCTCTCGCCGCGCTCGGTGCGCTGCTGACCATGACGGCCGTCGCGTTGATCAACGCGCGTTGGCAGCGGGATTTCGCCCGCGAGTTCAATGACAGCCTGCGGGAGAAAGCGCCCTCGCCGCTGGCTGACGGAGCGCTCTGAGGTTCATTCGGCTGCTGCGGCTTGATCTCTCCACCAGGGCCACGAAACGAACGCGCCCGCCGTCCTTGCGGACGGCGGGCGCGTTGCGCGTCGCTGACGAGGTGCTGAAGCGAGATTTATTCTCCCGACTTGCCGCGCTTCGACAGTAGCCACCACGCGAGCAGGCCGGCGCCGATGGCAGCGATGGCGACCTGGGTGGGATGTTCCTTCACGGTCTTGACCACGGTCTTGGTGGCGCTGGCGATGCCGTTTTCGCAGCGCTCGCCGAGGTCGCTCGCCTTGCACTTGAGGTCTTCGATGGTCTCGCTGGCGGCTGCGGGCGCCGATTTAGCGAGATCGGAGAGAAGGGCGCGCAGTTCGCAGAGCTTCTCGCTGAACTCGGTGCCATTGGCGGAGGAACGCAGGGTACGGGATGCAGTGGTCATGGGCTTTTCCTTGATAAGGAAGTGGTGGCAGGTGAAGTCGCGGTACACACCGCAGCCACAGTCCTGTCCAGGGACACCAGCTCCTGGCAATCCCCGTGCCAAGCCGTGTTGCGTGACACGGGCAAGCGTGCTGCTGCAAATCACGTGCACAGGGTGAGCATGACGGTGCTGCCTGCACGGTGTCGCTGATGTAAATCATTCATTCTGCACGGCGTTGTTCGTGATTTCGTGGTTTCCGTGTCGTAGTCACTTGGCACGCAGTGTGCCATGGAGAGCTGTCCTGTGTCCCGTCGTCGTCGCACCTGCGGCACAACGGATACTCTCCACCTGCACCAAGGATCTCCTATGCGTCATCTCGTTCCCACCGCTGCCTTACTGGCAATTTCGCTCGCTCCACTCGCTGCCGCCGATCTGACCATCGCCGACATTCGTTTTAGTGCTGGCGTGCTATCAGAGGAATTCAAAGGCGCGTCGAGCACCACGGTGACCAATGTAAATGGCGTATCCACCGTCCGTTCATCCGAAGACGGTCGAGATGCCGACTCGCATTACCGCGCCCAAGTGCAGTACGTTGGCGGCAACCTCGGCGCTGGCGGTGGATTTATTTATGGCCTTGGCCTCGCGGTAAATCACGCGACGTGGGACAATGGCGCGCAAGATGGCCACGCCACCAGTCCGAATATCAACCTGATGTTGGGATATGGTTATGCCTTCACACCGAACTGGCACATCGAGATTGCGCCCTTCGGTGGTTACGGCCGCACCTATTACAGCGTGAGCGATGCGAATTCGAGCGAGACCAGCGACGAGTGGACCCACTATTACGAGTACGGCGCGAAGATCGGCACGTACGTGGCAATCGGCGGAAGCCTGGTCCTTGGTGTCGAGGTGCCGTACCTCGTCGGGCGGTTTGATCCGGATTACGATTACAACGACGGCGCCAACAGCGTCACCGTGAGCGATGAGCGTCGCAGTGAAGGCTTTGGCCTGCTGGTGACGATTGGTGGTCGGTTCTAGAACGTTCTGCTAAGAACGGCCGGCTAAGAGCGGCCTATTTCGCCGTTGGCGAAATACCCCGCTGCGCGGGGGTGCCCGGCGTCGCCGGGCGGGCCGATGAGTTTGGTGTCGGGGGGTCTGACGACCCCCCGACAACGCGGCTGCGCCGCTGCCCACTTTTGTTGCCGACATCATTATCTCCTCTGCGGACGACACGTGCCGTACTTTGCAACCACAACCCTTCGGAGTTTTTCATGAACAAATCAGCTCGTGCTCCCGCTTCTGCCACGGCTGTCGGTTCGCCGTCTGCGGTGGTTAAGGAACTCACTCAGGTCTTAGCCGACACCTATGCGTTGGCGGTCAAGACCCACGGCGCGCACTGGAACGTGCGGGGAGCCGGATTTTTCCGTCTCCACTCCGCGTTTGAAGAGCAGTACACCGAACTCTTTCTTGCTGCTGACGAGGTGGCGGAACGTATTCGCGCCCTGGGCGTGGATGCCCCGTCATCGATACGTCAGCTCACCGAACTCAGCAGCATCCCTGATACGACCAAGGGTGATGACGACGACCTGGTCCGCGCGCTTCGCGATGATCACCGCCGGATCTCGGAGCGTGCGCGCAAGGCGGTCGCGGCAGCGCAAGAAGGCCACGACGAAGGCACCGCGGATCTCCTGATCGGTCGCGCCAAGGCCCACGACAAGACCGCGTGGATGCTCAGCGCCACCCTGGGCGAATGAATCAACGGCGGTGCCGGTGCCATCACCATGACGGCACGGCAGCGCTTTCATCAGCTCCGTTGTTCGGTTTTCCCTCGCCACCTCTGAGGCCACCATGCTTTCCACCATCCTATTGATCGTCCTCATCCTCGCTTTGATCGGCGCGTTGCCGACTTGGAAGCACAGCCGCAGCTGGGGGTATTTTCCCAGCGGCGGCTTGGCCCTGGCCGTAATCGTCCTGCTATTCCTCGTCCTCAGCGAGCGGATCTGACTGCTCGCTTTCAATCAACCATCCAACTCAAGGAGTCTTCTATGCGTAACCCCCTCGGCCTCATCATCGGCCTTATCGGCCTCGTCCTGCTCATCTTTGGCGTCGTTGCCAGTGAATCGGTCGGGTCGTCATTCTCCAAATTCTTCACGGGCGAACCGTCGGACCGCTCGATCTGGCTGATGCTCAGCGGCATCGTCGCGATCATCGTTGGAGTCGGTATCGGCTGGCGCAGTTCGCGGACCTGAAAAGGCACAGCGAGAAGATCTTACAAGACGAACGGAGAAACGGAGGGGAGCAGCAGAAGAAGAGTAAGTCTTCTTCCGCTGTTCTCCTCTTCCTCCGTTCCTCCGTTTCTCTTGTTCAATCCCGTAGTCGGCGTTTCAGAACGATGCGCGCAGGTTCAGTCCGACGAGTGGCGCCGGGCGCGTGATAAGTGACCACTGTTCTTTGCCCTCGTCATCACGAACGGCTAGGCGGCGCATGACCATAGTGCCGATGACGGGGGTGATCTCGATGCCGCCGCGTCCGCCGGGCATCCATGTGGCCTGTAGGCCAATTGCGACGTGATCGTCCGATAGGGCTTGGCTATTGCTGATGGCGGCATCACGCAGTCGCACGTCGACGCGCAGGCCCAAGTCAAGATCATCGCGCACCTGCCAACGCAGATGGCTGAGATTGTCGACCTCATCGACCACCGTCAGGCGCCAGTCTGGATGGAAACGCCAGTACAACGACGGGAACGCGAAGATGGACGGTTCGTCATCAATGCGACTGCTGACGTTTACCAGCAGCGCGATGATGAGGTCGTCGTCGCGCACGTAGAGCGGTCCACCCTGCACCTGCCATTGTCGACCATCGCTGGCCGAGGCATCGCTGCCGTATCCGGTGCCGAATGATCCTTGGACTGTCATGCCCCAGTGCTGGTGGACCATCACCGCTATGGGAACCCGTACCCAGGCATGACGCACGTCGTCCGGCAGGTCGTGGTCGAGATCTTTCGTGTGGTAGGCTTCACGACTCGCGCCGACACCTAGCCCCAGGCGCACCGCCACATGAGGACGCAGGAACACGCGCGCCTCGGCTAGTTGCCAGTCGCCGCCAAACGATCCGCCGCCAGTGCGTGGTTGCTCATCAATCGTGAGGCCACCGTCCACCGCGACCGCGCCGCTGAGGAACGGCGGTTCGGCTGCGTGCATGCTTGCCAACGTCATCACGCCGCTTGCCAGACACCGCGCAGGCCAAGTGCCAGGAAAAAACGAAAAGCGACGGATACGCATGCGGGAGGCCCTCACCATCTGGCACGTGGCCTGCGACCACGCTCAGCAGGTGCAAAGAGGCATACGGGAGCGCTCATCCGGCCCGGCGGCAGAGCGAACTCATCAGGCCGTGGGTGCGGATCTGCTCTGGCAACAAGTCACCACGCACGAGCTTGAGTCCTGCACTGTCGACACTATCGAGAGCAGCACGGTAGTCCGTGAGCCCTTGATCTTCGCCTTCTTGCAACGAGGCGTAGAGCGCACGCGGTCCGATCAACGCCGCGCTCCCTTCCACGAGACGCGCGAAGGCGCCCCACAGACCACTGCCGCTGACCGGGGTTCCGCCGGCGAGCACGATGTGTTCGGCAATCAGCGTGGCGCGCTGGTCATGCGATTGCAGACAGGTGGTGATGTCCTCTGGCGCTTCAGTTCCCAGACGGGAGTTGGCGTGCCGGTAGGTCTCGACGGCGGCGAGCTCGCCACGCATTAAAGCGTTGAGCGTTTCGATTGAAGTTTCGCGGTCGATGAGCGGCTGATTTTGGGAGTTCATGAAGTGGTCCTTCCGTGACTAAGCGACTGATGCGACCGTGTGCGAGGCGCACGCGTAGACGATCTCTGCTGTGGCCGTCCATCTGCATCATGCACGTACCGTGCCAGCATCGATTGGCGCCAGATCAGGGCGCAGCACACGCCGCGTTGTGCGTCGTGCGCGGAACCAGCGCCGGTGGTCATGCAGGATGCAGGACGGTACCGTAAGCCTGCTGCATAAGTGCTCGTCGTTCGTTGGCACAGCGTATGCAATGCCTACCACGAACCCGTTCCCTCTATGGATAAGGAGCCACCCATGCGCTTCATTCTGCCCCCTGCCTTCACCACCAGTCTGCTGCTGCTGCTGGGCGCAGTCGAATCCGGTGGCGCCGAATCCGGCAAGGATCCGCTGCTCGAACTGCCGACGCCGGTAAAGACCACCATCCAACGGGAGGCCACCGGTCACAACGTTGCTGCCATCGCACGTGATCAGCGCGAGGGCCGCACGGTTTATCACGTGCGCATCGCGCAAGAGGGCATCGATAAACGCCTGGTCATCGCCAGCGACGGCGCGTTGCTCGAAGTCAGCGACTACCCCGCGGTGAACGACGCCATCGCGGACGGAAAACAGGCAAGCAAAGAAGCCTGGGACAAGACCAAGGAGGTCAGCGGTGAAGCGTGGGACGCAACCAAGGGCGCGGCGTCACGGACCTGGGAGGCGACCAAGGACACCGTGCGCAAGGCGACCAGCTCCTTCAACAGCGAGGAACTGACACTCAATCAGGTGCCACGTCTTCCGCGCGAAACCATGGAGCGCGAAGCGGCAGGCAACCGCTTGACCGGCATCCGCACCACGATTGCGGATCAGATCACGCTCTACCACGTCACCATCAACCATCCCGATGGCACAGCGCGGGCATTGATCGTGGGTGAAGATGGCACCCTGGTTACGGCACCCTAGTTACGGCAGCTTAGTCACGGCAGCTTAGTCACGGCAGCGTGAACCTGGATCCAACTCCGGTGATCGCGGTGGTGACGCGCCTCCACCAAACCCGTGGGTCAGGCCCACCGTGGCCAAGTCCCGGAGCAGATACGCGCCGTCAATGATCGTGGCGCTTGTCGGGGTGGGGATCGTGCCGATTGGTCAACAAGGAGATGGCGAACAACAGCAGGACGACGCCGAACAACACGCGGGCAACCATGACACCATCGGTGTCATTCCGGAAGCCACCGAAGCCGGCGACCGCGGCAAGCGCAGCGATGGCGAGCAAAACCAGGCTCCAGACTCTCATCAGCAGGCCCTCCTTACGAGTTCCCTGGCACGTGCAGTGCCATTAACGGTTCGACGTTCGATTGCCTGACTCCCTAGCGTGGGCGCATCATCGTGCGCCCACGCCGGCCTATCACTTCGCTGCGTCTTGGACTTTCTCGCCGGCGTTCTCGACCGCTTCGCCGGTTTTTTTGGCGCCGTCCTTGATCACCTCGCCGGTTTTCTCCGCGGCTTTGTCAACCGCTTCGCCGGTTTTTTCCATCGGGCCTTTGCTGCTGCTGCTGCTGTCGTCGCCACAGGCGGCTAGGCCGACGCACACGCTGGCAACGAGAAGGAGATGAAAGTAGGGAGTGAGGATACGCATGGGAAGGTTCCTGACGGTGAAATGTTGCGCTCAAAGCGAGCCGACATCCGAGTCCCTTGGCAAGTACCGTGCCAGTTCCCGTGGTTGCGCAGCCTGCGCCCCTGCCCTAGGCGTTGTCACATGAACCTGCACCCTCCTGATATCGCCGGTGCCGCCTGGTGGTCGTTGTTGTGGAATTCTGGCACGGTGGCGTTGGCACTGCTGGGGCCGGACCGGCGCTACCGTGCGGTCAATGACGCGCTCTGCCGCTGGTTGGAAGCAGACGCTGCGACGCTGCTGGAGTGGAGTTACGAACGCGTCGGTCATCCGCTCGATCTTGATGCCGAGCTGGACGCCCTTGTGCGTCTGGCCGAAGGCGCATCAGCAGTGACCTACGTGCGGCGTTTTCGGACCGTGCGCGAACGAGAGGTGATCGCTACCGTGCAGGCGATCGCCGGCGCGGATGGGGTGGTGCTCCAGATGATCGTGCCTGGAGCGGTCGCGTCGTCGGTTGCGCCGTCGACCAGCGCACACTGTCTGGAGCAACTCGCCGCTGCTTTGTCACACGATGCGCAGGCGCCGGTGCGCAAACTTGGCGTCACCGCTGGCTTGTTGATGGAGCGTCTGGAACCACTGCTGGGCACGCACGAACGTGAACGCGCGCTGCTCCAGGGCATGGAAAAAACGGCGCTCAGCCTTGGTTGTCAGATGCGCGCGTTGGTGCGCTACGCACGGTTGGGCACGCCGGTGATCGACCCCGCGCCATGTCCGCTGCACGCGGTGATCGCCGACGCCTGCGAACAAGTGCCGTTTCCCGCCGCCATCATCCTGCGCGTCTCGGTCGCGTCGGAACTCCAGGTGCGCTGCGATCGTGCGCAGTTCATCACCGCGCTGGTGGAGTTGCTCCGCAATGCCATTGCTCCGCATGCGCCGGAGCGACCGACGACGGTCACCATCAGCGCTCACCGAACCGCGGATCATTGCGTCGTGTCCATCGCTGACGACGGCGTCGGCATCGCGGCGCTCGACCAACCGCGACTCTTCAGACTCTTCGCTGCCAGCGGTCCTGGGGCTGGTGCCGGCGTGGGCCTCGCTTTGGTGCGCGCGGTTGCCGACGGCCACGGTGGCGAGGTACGGCTGGAGAGCACCCAGGGCCGCGGCACCGTGGTCCACCTCAGCCTGCCACGTTAGCCCGTCAGGCTGACGGACTCCGTGCACATCGCTGGTGTCCGGTGGCGGAAATCATGCAAATTGCAGGGGCTACCCGCCAGCGTTCCGGTCAAGCGCGTTTTGGCGTGCCGGCCTGACGCTGGCGGTTCACAAGTTTAACCTGACAAACTGCGTTTTTTCGGCCACTCGGCTGACTGCTGCACCGTGTTGGGATGATTTGGCACGGCCCTTGCCAGCAATCGACCACCACCAGGGATCTGCCATGCTGACCATCGACCATTCCCAGAACCGCCGCGACCCGCTCGCCGGTGTCCTGGCCGATCTGCCGCCGCTGAAATCGACCATCACCGCAGATCTGCGCGAGTCGGTCATCAACGCCCTGCGTCAGCGCGATCACGAAGCGCTCACGGAGATCCTTGAAGAGACCGCGCTGCTGCGGCCCGAGATCGCTCTGCGTGTCGTGTGGTTACCAATTGCGCTCGGCATCGACGCCTGGGATGCCGCTGGCGAGCCTTTGCCTGATGGCCGCAGCCTCTGCCGCACGTTGCGCGCGCAGGCGCGCTCCGCGTTGTTGTCACTTCCGGCGCTGCCGGTGAGCCGCTGGCTGGTGCCGTCGACGCTGCACGACACCACGGCGGCGCACTTGGCGGTGCTCGCGCTCAGTCTGCGTGGCATGGGCGCACGGGTATGGACCTGGCCTTTGCCGCCGCCCGGCCCGGCGCTGTTGGTCGGCGATGCTGGCAGTCCGCTCGCGACCGCCGGTCGTATTCCGACGCTCAGCGATGAGCCGGGTTGGCCGACTCTGGCGGCGTTGGTCGCGTGAAGACAGCTTGAAGACAGGTGCTCAGAACCATGCATGCCACACTTCGGCTTGAGCGACCACCCAGGTCAGCCAGCGCACCTCGCATCGCGGGTCGGCGCAGTCGGCGTATTAGCTGGTCACGGCGCCGAGTGGCGCTTCATCAGCTCGTGGGCCAGCGCGCGCCAGCCCGCCCAGCTGTCGGGCTTGGTAAACCATGCGGTCTCGCCGATACCCGGCGGTCGTTGCAGGTCGCCAGACACCATGACCACTCGCACGTGGCACCTCGTCGGGCTGGCCCTCAAGAGCTCGATAAGTTTCTGGCCACCTCCATCCGGCAGATGGTGATCGGTGATCATCAAGGCGGGCAGCTGATCGTCGGGCATCCCGCTCATCAACGACCAGGCGCCGGAGATCGTAGTCGCGGCCAGCAGCGGGATGTCTGCGTCGATTCCGGAGAGCGCTTCGCGCAGCAACTGGGCTTCGTCTGGGTTGTCTTCCACCAGCAGGATCGACGGCTTCGGCATCACTGCTCCGTTGGTGGCGCGGCGCAGCGTAGAGCACGGCGGCATCTGAGCCAACACGCCATTTCGCGCCGCTACGGCGGAATCACTCATCGAAACACCTTGCACCAACTCGTGTGGAATCGCTAATGCCAACTACCGTGCCCTCTCCCGAATCCCATACCGTCGCCACGCCGCAAGCGGAGCCACTGCGCATCCTGGTGATCGATGACGACCGCGCGCTGACCGCGCGTATGGCGCTCGATCTCAAAGCCCTCGGCTGCCAAGTGAACGTCGCATCGACGCCCGAGGCCGCGATCGCCTACCTGCGCGATCAGGCCTACGACCTGGCGTTCTGCGACGTACGCCTTGATGAACACGACGGCCTGACCCTGCTACCGCGCCTGATCGCGGCGAACACCAACCTGCACATCGTGGTGATGACCGCCTTCGCCTCGTTCGAGACCGCCGTGCAGGCGATGAAGGCCGGCGCAGCCGACTATCTGCCCAAGCCATTCCAACAGAACCAAGTGCGCGAGCTGTTGACGCAGGTGCGCGAACGCCGTCGTGTGGCGCTGCGCCTAAGCGAATACGAACGCGACGGCGCCCAGGCGCCGGTCGATCTTGGCTCGTCGTCGTCGTCCATGCGCGCGGCGATCGAGACCACCACCCGCGCGGCTCAGGCCGACATCCCGGTGTTGCTGCGCGGCGAAAACGGCACCGGCAAAAGTATGTTCGCGCAGGCACTGCATCGCGGTAGTACGCGCCATGCCGGCCCCTTCGTCACGGTGAACTGCCCGTCGTTGTCCGATGAACTGATGACCAGCGAACTGTTCGGCCACGTGAAGGGTTCCTTCACCGGCGCGATCGCCGACCAGAAGGGCAAAGTCGAAGTCGCCGAAGGCGGCACCTTGTTCCTCGACGAACTCGGCGATCTGACGCCAACCGTGCAGGCCAAACTGCTGCGCTTCCTCCAGGAACAGCGTTACGAACGCCTCGGCGACACACGCACTCGTCAAGCCGACGTACGCATCGTCGCCGCGACCAACCGTGATCTCGAAGCCGCGGTTGCCGAAGGCCGTTTCCGCCAGGACCTGCTCTACCGCCTCAACGTGGTGGAGATCACCCTGCCGCCGCTGCGCGAACGCCAGGAAGACATCATCCCGCTCGCCAGCAGCCTGCTCATCGGCTTCGCCGCCGCCGCCAACGTCCAAGCCCATGAGCTGTCACCCGCAGCGCGCCAACTCCTGCTGACCTATCCGTGGCCCGGCAACGTCCGCGAACTGCGCAACGAACTCCAGCGCATCACCGTGTTGTGGCCCTCGCGCACCATCGAACCAGAAGCGTTCTCCCCCCGCGTCCGCGGCCAGAGCGACACCGCCCCGGTGCTCGGCGGCGATTTCACCATCGACGTCATCGAAGCCGAACACATCCGCAAAGTGCTCGCCCGCACCGACACGTTTGAAAATGCCGCCAAGGTCCTCGGCATCGAACCGTCGACGCTGTGGCGCAAGCGTCAGCGCTTGGGGTTGTAGGAACATCAGCGCTTCATCGCCGTTTAGCCGAACAAAATCCCGACTAAGCCGAGTCGGGTTTTTCGTTGGCAAAGTTAGGATTCGAACCGCGAAGCGGGTACGCCGCCCCGGCGTAGTCGGCCACCTGCGTGGCCGACGGCCCGCGTAGCCCGCCCGAGCTCAGCGAGGCCGGGCGGGTCGCCCCCATCTCCGCCACTTCTGCCCACTTCTGCCCACTTCTGCCCACTTCTGCCCCCGGCCTCGCGGCGAGCGCGGTGTGGTTAAAGAAAAACCCCCGGCGCGAGGCCGGGGGCAGAAGTGGCGGAGACTGGCGGATTCGAACCGCCGGAGCGATTTTACTCGCTCGGGACATTAGCAATGTCCTGGATTAAACCACTCTCCCAAGTCTCCGTGTGGTCCTTTGCAGGGGTGCGCAGGCTAGAATGGCAGGCTGGACGGTCAAGGCGCAGGGCGGGAGGATTTGCCAGCGGTGGCTAAGCAGACAAAGAGGCCTGCAAAAACAGCGTTCAGCGCAGCAACTCACCAGCCGCCGCGACCACCGCCACCCGTTGGTCGTGGGGTTCGCATGGCAGGATCTCGACCACCTGGCAGGCGAAGGCGATGCCGATGGTGTGGCCACGGTGGTCAGCGAGGACGCGGTCGTAAAAACCTTTTCCTTGGCCAAGGCGCTGGCCGGTGCGGGTGAAACCCACGCCGGGCACCAGCACGGTGGCATCCGCCGGCAGCGGGGCCGCTGGGACACGAGCGGGATCGGGTTCGCGGATGCCGTAGCTGCCGATGATGGTCAGCTCAGGGCCGCTCACGGGATGCCACGTCAGCGCTCCAGGGCCGCTGACGCGTGGCAGCCACAGCACTTGTGCGAGCGACCACCAGCGGCGATGCAACGCGTCGAGATCGAGTTCATCGCTGAGCGCGAGGTAGCTGGCGAGCGGGCACGCGTCGTGCTGCAGCTGTGGCCACAGCAGTGGCCACAGTGCCGTCACCGTCGCGCTGGTTTCGTGCTCGCGTTGTGCGACCGGTAACGCGCGGCGCGCCGCACGCAGCGTCTGGCGTACTTCCTGTTTCTGCATCCGGGCGTGGTCGTTCACCAGCGGATCACCTGCGCACCACCGGGTGGCACCGAGATCGAATGGCGGGTGCCGGCTTCGGGACCATGCAGGAATCCGCCGAGGGGGACCTCAGCGTGCGAGACCAGCACGGCTTGATTCGGCCACAGGTAGAAATGCAGCGACGTGGCGGCCTGGAGGCGGCAGCCGAGGCGATTGGCGACCAACATGCGCAGCGGTTTGAGCGCCAGGCTGGTGAGTTGGGCGATCACGGCCGGTGGCGGCAGCAGCAGTTTGGTGCCGTGGAATTCCGGCATCGGCACTGCGCCCTCGCTGATGTCGGTGCCCCAGTTCAGCGGACCATCGACGCTCATCGGCACGCCACTCCAGGCCAGCAGGTCGTACCACAGGTCGGGCACGCCAGCGGCGGTAAGACCGATGGTCGCTCCGCGCGCGGACGCGACCACCGCCGCCGCCCAGGTGTCGAGTTCGACCGCCACCTGCCGCGGCACCAGCACCGCTCGACGCAAGAGGTGGGCATCAAGCACGCGGGCCCGCAGCGCGCCGAAGTCGGCGCTGTCCCTGGCGGGCGCCGGGCGGTCAAGTTGGCCGATGATGGGATGCATGTGATCGGCAAGTGTGGGGTGGCGGTGGGCACGACAAGGTGTGCGACTGGTCGGGCTGGACGTGGTGGGGACACGGTCATGGTCCGCAGGATATCCCAAACCTGGCAGGCTGCTGTTTTTCAACCGCCTGCTAGCGTACCCGCCGCATGTTCGGCCTGCTTCCGTTATTGTTCGCACTGACCATCGCCGAGACCTCGACGCGGGTGGAGACGCCGTTTGCGCCGCTCGCCAGCTGGTCACTGCAGATCGGCGCGGTCGGCGTCAGCCTGCTCCTGTGGTTGGTACTCGGCGAGATCGCATCACGACTCATTGCCACTGGCGGGCACCGGCGCTGGTTGTCGCGTTGGGATTGGTGTGTGCAGGGTCTGATTCTGGGCTGGTACGCCTGGGTTTGTTACGGCTGGGGCTGGGCCTCGCTGGGTCAGGTGTTTGGCGTGAAGTTGTTCCTGGTCGCACTCGCGCCGTGGGTGCTGATGCAGGCGGTGCACTGGTGGACGCTGACGGTGGCGGTGCGACGGGTCAGTGGCCATCACTGGTCGCGTTTCGGACTCGTCCTGCAGCAATTCCGTTTCGGTGTCCTGCCGATGTTGCTGATCCTGCCGGTCTTCGACATTGGGGCTGTGATCGCCGTGCGCTACGATCTTGAGCGTTTGTGGTTTGCCGGGCCGTGGGGCGCGTTGCTGGCGATGTACTTGGCGCAGGGAGTCATGGTGCTGCTGCTGCTGGTGCTACCGCTCGCGCTGCTACCGCTGTGGGGCGCGCAGCGCATGCCCGCCGGCGAAATGCAGCGCTTGATGTTGCGCGCGTGCGAGCGCCTGGGAGTACGCGTCGCCGGTCTGATGCGCTGGCCGATGTCTGGTGGCCGGGTCTACAACGCAGCGGTGATCGGCATGTTGCCGCGCCTGCGGTACGTGTTGTTCACTGACGACCTGATGCGCGACCTGCCGGCACCCCAAGTCATGGCGGTGCTTGGCCATGAACTCGGCCATGCACGTCACGGCCATTTGTGGGTGTACGTGCTGTTCGCCAATGCCGGTCTGCTGTTTTCCTTCCTGCTGCGCGAACCGTTTGCCGCGCTGCTGCTGCCGCTTTTCAACCAGGTGTTGCCAGCCGTAGGCCTCACGCTGCTGCCGAGTCAGGTGAAAGCCTTGGCCGAGGTCGCCGCTATACTGCTGATGCTGGTGGTGATGTGGCGACTGGCCTTTGGCGTGCTCAGCCGCGCCTGTGAGCGTCAGGCCGACCTCGCCGGGGCCGAGCTGGTGGGCGATCCGCAGGTGATGTGCGACGCCCTCAAATCGGTTGCGCATCTTTCAGGGCAGGGCGAGGATGAGCCAAGTTGGCGACACTACACCATCGCCCAGCGCGTCGCCTTTCTGCAGGCGGTGCGTCAACGTCCGGAAATCGCCACCTGGCACCACCACTTGGTTCGCATGATGCGTCACGGCCTTATCCTTCTGATCATCGCGCTGCTGCTGGCGGTATTATACCTGCTTGATCCGCAGCGTGCGGCGCTGACGGGCGATCCGCAGCCGGCGCTCGCGGAATGGGCTGCGCGTGACCAGAAGCTGAACGAGGCAATGCAGGCGGCGGATCAGGGCGACCACCTGCCCTTGGCCGTGTGGCTCAACCGCGCCGAAAACGAGCAGCGTGAGCTCTTCGGAAATTATGTGCACAACCAGATCGCCAAGGACATCGGTGTCGACGCCGAGGGTGATCGACGGTTTGACGACCGGCCGCTCTACCGTTGGCGTTACCGCCTGATGGCGTTCCAGGACATCGTCACCGGCAATCCCAACGTGGACCTGATCCTCGACAACGATCTGGCGTATGGCCTGGTCGCGGGCACCACCGAACCGACCGAGACCGACCTGCAGATCGCCCGCACCATCCTGCCGCGCCTGATCAAACATGTCGCCACCGCCGAGGGCGATCACGGGGTGCACGACACCATCGGCTGCGTGTATTTTGTGCTGGGTGATTTCGCCAAGGCGGTGACCTCGTTCGAAGCGGTGCTCAAGGGTTTCGAGCACGAGAACGCCCGCAATTCCGCCACGTGGTTCTCCGCAGAAAAAGCCAAGCGTCAGGAAGCGAAACAACGCACGCATCTGCAGTCGCTCTACCGCCAACGGTTGGATGCCGCACGCAGCAACGCCGCACCCGACACCATCGCCGTCCCAAACCACGGACCCGCAGTGACGTGACTTTTACCGCAAAGGGAGACCCTAGCGGCTGTGCGAGGTCAGGTGCGCCAGCGTTCCGGCCGCGCTCACACCCGGTGCCTTGCGGCGTGCACCCACCGAGGTGGTGCCCGGTGCAACTTCGTCCAGCCCCAGCGTGGCATCACTGCCCATGGCCACCACGGCGGCACCGCGCTGCAGCGTTACACCCACCACCAAGATATCCACCATGAGCAGGTGCAAGATGCGGCTGATCATGGGCACCTGGGTGGCAATGTCTTCCACGTGGTCGACGATCAGCGCCAAATCGACCTTGCGCGCCAGTGGAGACTGGCTCTCGGTAATGGCGACGACGGTGGCGCCCCGGGCTTTGGCCTTGTCGGCCACTTCCAGCAATTCGGCAATTCTCCCGCTGCTGCTGATGATCAGCACCAC
>ENA-ORBV01007112-ORBV01007112.1-microbial-mat-metagenome-genome-assembly--contig:-NODE-7112-length-19354-cov-9.185195_pt1 | contig 19354 bp, 12 predicted proteins | sample MGYA00237777_ERZ505514 | MGnify/ENA primary metagenome ERZ505514 (study PRJEB26160, sample SAMN06269048) | microbial mat metagenome | isolation source: Oligotrophic lake microbial mat | place... | reverse complement strand
TCACCGTAGTCGCGGTCCCTGGACTGTTCCCCGGCGAAATCGTCCGGTTGGCGCCAATGATTAGGTTGTTGAGCGTGGCCCCGTTCCAATTCGTGCCGCCGAGCGTGCCGCTCGTGAAGGTGAGGGCGCCTGTGTAGTTCGTAGACGAGTTGTACCGGAACGTGCCGCCGTTGATTGTGACGGCGCTGTTGTTGATGGTTCCACTGCCATTGATTGAGAGGGTGCCTTGGTTGACGTTCGTCGTTCCGGTGTAGGTGTTGATCTGATCGAGGATCCATCTCCCCGTGCCGGTCTTGGTCACCGACGTGGCCAACGTGTTGTTGGCGATGACCTTGCCAAACGTGTTCGCCCCAGTATTAGTACCACCGAACGTGAGAAGCCGGGTCTGGTTGCCTGTCCCGTAGTTCAGGGCCACCGTGTTGTTGAACGAGAGCGTGCCCACACCAGAGGATTCAATCGTCGCACCACCGCCCACACCGCTGCTAGTGGTGAAGCTGCGATCGATGGTCACATTGGAACCTCCGGTGTAACGCAGGGTGGCCGTAGGCGCGCCGAAGACAAGGCTCGCTGCGACGTTCGTCGACTGGCCGATGCTGCTGGGGCTGGCGCCATTGGCCAGCGTGGCGGCCGCCAGCGTGCCGGCATTGACGGTCGTAATCCCAGTGTAGGCACTGGTGCCGTTGAGGGTCAGGGTGCCGTTGCCATTTTTGGTGAGAGCCTGGGCGGTTGCGGCTTGAGTGATAGCGCCCGTCACAGTCGTGTTGCCTGTTCCGTCGAAAATCAGCGTTGCGGTGGCTCCCGTTCCGCCACCCGCCACACTGGCCAGGGTCAGCGAGCCAGCCCCAGAAACGACAGCGATGTTGTTGTTGATCGTCGCAGATCCCGTGCCGGCAGTCGGGGTCGTCAAAGTGCCAGCACTTAGGCTGACTCCGGTGGTGCCGGTAAAGTTCTTCTGCCAGGTTGCGGTAACGGACGTGGTGGTCAGGTTGCCGACAGTAATCGTATTGCTGCCCGTTCCGGTGGCGCGATCGACGTTGATGGTCGAGCCGCTTGCCGAGTCGTTGATATTATAGGCGGAGGTGCCATTGGTGAAGCTCACGCTGTTATCATTAAGCATGCTTACCGTGCCGGCAGCGCCAATGCTGATTCCAGCCGTGCCAAAGCCCTGGACCGCAACCCCGGATACCAAGGTGCCGGCGGTGATGCTGGTTCCGCCGCTGTAAGTGTTCGTGCCGAAGAGGGTCCAGGTGCCCGCGTTACTCTTGATGAGTTGGAGCGACCTAGGAGTGGCGTCCGCAGAGTTGAGGATGTTACCCAAAACTCGGCTGTCCGTAGCCGTGCCCTGCAAGGTCAAGACCACGCTGCTGGCCGCCGCATTTCCAGCTCCAGCCGCCTGCTGCACGTTTCCGGCGATCGTGGTATTCGCAGTGGCGGTGATGACGCCGTTCCATGTCGTTGCGCTCGCCAACAAACCAGCGAGGTTCACATTGCCGATCTGGAGCCGGTAGCCATTCGCACCGGTAACGGCCAAAGTTTGACTCGTGTTACCAGTGTTGTTTTGGGTGAAATTCAAATTGCCCAGTGCGATCGTGCTGCCGGTCTGGGTCGAGCCGCTGGTTCCGCCGTTGGCCACGCTGTTATTGCCGACGAACAGGCTCATCGTGTGCGATGTGTTGCTGGCAAGCATGAGAAGATCAACACCCGACCTGGAGGCCGGGGTGGCCGAGTCATCCAGTAGCCTGATGACGCCGAAACCGCCGGTGCCGCCAGCATGGGTTTGTTGAAGGTCGGTGTTGTTCGAGAGCGCCTGCATGCCTTGGAAGACCAAAAAGCCAGAAGCGGGATTGCTGAAGGCATTGATGGTCGCGCCGCTATAGGTGTTGGTGCCGGAAAGGTTCAATATACTGCCGCTGATGGTGCTGGCAGTGACTCCTCCGGTCTGGCTCATATCGCCGGTAATGTCCCATCTGCCTGCGCCCGCCTTGATCACGCGGATGGGAGTCCCGACCCCGTTAGCGATGTTGCCGGCGAAGGTGTTGGCGCCGGTGTTGGCACCTCGCAGCGTGAGATTCTTGGTGAATCCACCACCTGAGCCGCTGACGACCAGGTCGGTATTGATGGTCAGCGTATCAGTGGCGGTGGCACCGGCGGCCTCAATCGTGCCTGATCCGTTTAAAGCGTTGGTGTTGATGGGTCCAAACTCAAAATAGCGGTTGTTGAGCGTCAAGGCGCTGGAACCCGTGTAGGAGAATATTTGTTCATTCCCCGTGCCAGTGGTGTTGCCATAGCCAAACGTGATGGCATTCGCACTGTCGCCGATGCTATTGACCGTGAGTGACTGCGTGTTGATGTTCGCGATTGCAGATGCGCCGATGAAGATTGCGCCGGAAAAGTCGTTGCTGTTGTTGAGAAGATTAACGGTGATAGCCGACGCCCCCGATCTACTTACAGATAAAGCACCGCTACCAGTCACCACCCCGTCGACGGTAAGGGTAGTGGCGACATTTCCAATGAAGAGATTGCTACCAGGATTGAGATTGATACCGCTGGAGGTAGTAGTTGAGGTGGCGGCAGTGAGCGTTGCGGTGCCGTTGACGGTGATGGCATTGTTGTTCAACGATGCGGTTGTTACGCTCACGGTGCCGGCGTTCAGGACAAGGCCGCCGGTAAAGGTGTTGCTGCCGCTGAGTGTGAGCGTGCCCGTGCCGGCCTTCGCAAGGGCAAGCGCCCCGCCGCCGGTGCCGTTCTGGATGACCCCGCCAAAGGTGCTGGTGGCGTTCCCCGAGTTGCCGACAGTGAGAGTTGCGGCCGAGGCATTGGCGTTTTCCACGATCGCCGAACCCGGCAAGGCCGTGTTGGTGGCGAGGCTTCTCACGATCACACTGTTTCCGCCGAGCGTGAGCGTGCCGGAACTGTTCGGGCCAAAGGTTATGGCATTTTCCGAGCTTGCCGTACTGTTGAGTGCGCCGGCGTTGCCCAACGCCACGGTTCCACCGTTGATGACCAGTCCGCCGGTGAAGGTGTTGGAGCCGGCAAGCGTCAGAAGACCTGCGCCAGACTTGCTGAGGGCTGTGGCACCGCCGTTGTTGGCGATGACCGAGGAAATGGTCAGGCCGCCCGAGGTGTTGTTTTGGATGACCGACAGATCCGCGCTGGCGGCACCGGCAAGCGTGCCTCCGGTGATGGTGGAGAGGTTCGCACCGACGCCGCTGCCAACAAGAACGCCGCCCGTGGTGATGACATTCGTGCCGGTCAGGGTCAGGGTATTTGCGGCCGCCGAGCTGAATCGGAGGCTGTTGGCCGTGATTGCGGCATCGAGCACGCCGGGGCTGCTGTCTACGTCGATATTGTTGCCGTCATAATTAGCTCCCGTCGTGCCGGCCACGCTCGACAAGGTGTACGAGCCGAGGCCGCTGATCGCGACGCCAGCACCATTCGCAACGGCCCACGAGTCGCCAACCGTGAAGCCCGGCATGATTCCGCCGACATTGCTTGATGCGAGTGCGGCAACGGTGCCTGCGCCCGTGGTGGAAAAATCAAGGAAGACGCCAGTCCCTCGCGTGACGGTGCCGAGGTCGAGGGTATTGCCAGCAGCCACGGTGATCACATTGGGCACGCCAGCATTGATGTTGGTGGTCGTGAAACCCTGGGTGGCGCTGTCGCTGCGGGTGTAGTTGAAGACGCCGCCGCCCAGCGTGAGCACCGTGGAAGCGAGGGAGCCGGAGGTTCCTCCGTTGCCAAGGTCGAGGGTGCCGGCGTTGACAATCGTCGCGCCCGTGTAGGTGTTCGCACCAGTCAGGGCAAGAACACCGTCCCCGGCCTTGGTGAGGGAACGAGCACCGCCAGTTTCACTGATGATGCCGCTGATCGTGAGATTGTGCTGCACAGACGACGATTGCTGATTCGTGGTGATCGTCCGGTTGCCGTTGAGGATCAACTCAAGGCTGATCGTGTCTGTGATCGTCGCACCTGCAGTATTGGCCGTAGTGGTGATGTTGCCGTTGAGCGTGATGGAGTTGCCGCCGAGCGTGAAGGCATCTGTGAAGCCAGCGGACCCGCTGTTGGTGAAGTTGAGCCCCGCGTAGACCAGCGCCGCAGCGCGATCGTTATTCGTAGTGGTCTGGGTATTGGATCGGAACGTCAATGCTCCCGTCCCGGGCAGCGCGTTGTTGTCCCAGTTGTTGACCGTACTCCAGTTGGCGTCGGCGCCGCCGCCGTCCCAAATATTCGCGGCGCGTGCCGTGCCCGGAGCGAGCAGCGATGCCGCGACAGCGGCGATCGCTCCGCTCCACAGGATGCTTTGTGTACGAGTCTTCATGATCCACGCCTCGCTGTCGGAGCTGAAAGCCAGAAGTCGGTCAACTTGCTGCCTGAATTCACCCACATGGGTCGCCGCGCGGCCGTACGGGAGAATCCTTCCATCAAAGTTAGCTTGAAACTGTCAGGAAAGATAGCAAACGGTTGTGGCGTGAGTTAGAAAATAAGTGGCGAAATCTGGCAAATCCTGGTATCCCTGGAGTCTGTGGCCGGGGGGGCGTTCGGAAGCGGCAGCGGGGGGCGAGATGAGCGATCACAAGCGGGTGGGGGTGATGATGGACCTCGACAAGCCCCATAAACGGCATGTGGGCGTGTTTGCTGGCATCCACGAGTATGCCCGGGAGCACCCGGAGTGGCGGCTGATCGTGGATGACTGGGCCGACCACACGCTTGGCGACCGCCGTGCGGAAGTTCCCCGGTACGACGGCATCATCGGCCGCATCACCACGCTCGGGGCAACGCAGGCCCGCCGGCTCGGGGTGCCAGCGGTCAATGTATGGAGGTCGTCGCCGGCCAAGGACGTGCCAGCAGTGTTCTCAGATTTTCCGGCCAGCGGCAGGCTCGTGGCCGAGCACCTGCTCAGTCGCGGGTTTCTCCACATGGCCGCCTTCATCCATCCGGAGGATCATGGCGCCATCAGCCAACTTGCGGCGATGAAGGAAGCTGCCGAGGCCGCGGGCCTAACCCGCTGGTGCGGCACGCTCGCGATCCCCTGGGCATCGACTCACCGCGAGTGGGAGCAGACGGTGCAGGCGGTGGAGCGATGGATGGACGGTTTCACCCTGCCGGTGGGGCTGCTCGTGTTGGAGCCTGGCCATGCCCGGCTCATCGTCGAGCTGGCCCATGCACGCGGCTGGCACATACCCCAAGAAGTGGCGATCGTGTGCTCACTCAACGACGAGGCCCTTTGCGAACACCCGGAGCCAGGGCTCACGAGTGTGGACGTGCCCCATGAAGAGTGTGGCTACGAGGCCGCAAAGATGCTCGATCGCCTCATCAATGCTCGGCGGCTTGGCGCCGATCCGTTTGCCAACCCGCAGACGCTGATCGTGTCGAAGGTGGCGATCGTCTCACGGTTCTCAACCGATTTCTTCGCGGTGGCCGATCCGCTCGTGCGGGGCGCCCTCCGCTACATCGCGGCGCATCTGTCGCAGCCGCTTTCGATCGAGGCCGTGGTGAAACACATGGTGGTCTCGCGTCGCACGCTCGACGCGAAGTTTCACGCCGCGGTGGGGGCGACCGTGGCCGCAGAGATCAACCGGCTCCGGATGGAACGCGTGAAGCGGGAGCTTGCCGCGGGAGACGATTCGATCACTGCGATTGCCCGCCGCACCGGCTTCGCGAGCGTGCGCACGTTCAACGAGCAGTTCCAGAAGACCGTGGGCATGTCGCCGCGGGAATTTCGGCAGAAAGGGCCCTCACGTCCCGCCTGAGAAAACGTCAAAACGGTGCCAGGAGAGGGATGACCTGTCGCCCGTTCTTGCGGTATACGACAAAGTCGCGGTCGAGCGTGAAGACCACGGAGTCTTGGGCCAGTTCGGCCATGCGAACAAGGCAGGCATCAGCAAGGGTTGCGGGAAGATCGCGGTACTTGCGGAGAAGCCGGCGGAGCGGCGCAATCTCCTCGCCGCCTTCGAAATCGCAGATCAGCTCGCCACGTTCGACCAGGGCGAGCGCCGCGTCGGGGTCGAGGCCGCCACGCTTCAGAAGAAACAGCGTCTCGGTGAGTACCGCCTCACACGTGAAGAGAGGCTCGGTCAGTTCCCGAAACCGATCGCGGGCCCACCCATGAAACTCGGAGTCGCGGTCGAGGTATGCGACCAGCGGGCCGGTGTCGATGATCACGCGGCTCACTCGCCGAAGCTCCGTAGGTGATCTGGGTTCGTCGCGAGGTCCGGCCGGCCACTTCCTCCCTTCCCGCAGAGATCGCGGGTGCGGTCGTAGAGGCTCGTGGTGTTTTCAGCCCGCCTCAGGCGATCACTCACCGCCTCCCGGATGAGGGCAGAGATAGACCGTCCAGACCGCTTGGACTGCAATTGGAGCTGCTGTTTGAGCTCCGCTGTCAGCTTGATTGTCAGGGTGACCATTCCGTCATGGTATTACGTTATGCGCAGAATGCAAGACGTTTCCGTGTCGACAGCGCTGCTGCCCCGGGGATCAGCGACTCGATGATCGACGACCAGCGGGCTTCTTGGCCGGCTGTTTCCCGGTGATGACGAGGCTTTGCTTTGGGATCGAGTAGATGAACGCCACGACCGCGGAGGCCATGGCGCGGTTCGTGTCACCGTAGCCGGCGTTGTCGCGGTTGGGCTGATAGTAAAAAGTGCCGTCGGAGCACTGGGCCATCGTGAACCACCAGCGGTTGGAATCCATCAGGCTGCGGAAGCTCTGCTGGTCCACATTGGCCGCCAAGGCCGTGTATGCCATGCCCATCATGGGCGAGGCATGGGTATCGGGAAAGCTCTGCGGATGGAGGCCGATCACTCGGGCATGCGCCGTGGCTCGTTCTCGGTAGATGGCTTCGGGGTACGGCGAAAGGACATTCGCGATGCCGGCGGCGCCGGTGCGGCCCATGTCGGCCCAGCCGTCGGGGCTTCCGCCGATCGTGTCGCCATACCAGACGTACCCATTCGGGCCTGTCCCACGTTGCAGAAAGTCGTAGGCAGCGTCATGCCGCTGGCGATCGACCTTGATGCCGCAGCGCTGCATGAGTGAGTAGGCCAAGGCGCCTTGGCCGGTGAGCATCGAGATGGGGCCATAGCCTTCGAAGCCGGGGTTATGTCCCCAACCGCCGTGCGAGTCGCGGGGGCCTTTGGGGAAGGAGTCGGGGTGTGACTCCTTGGCCTTGGGGTTGATCTGGGCCATGTCGAGATACTGGCCCTGGGCGATGTTGTCGTGAATCTGTTGGAGCGCTGGGAGCACCCGCTTATCGCCGGTGGCGAGGTAATACTCACTGACGATGATGGCGTTGCTCATGAAGAACCAGTTGACGAGGCCATCGGACCGCTGTTCGAGAGGCTTTGTCTCCCGGCAGATGCGTTCGACCATGCGGGTGACCGCTGGCATGCACTTGGGGTCTCCGCTGGCTAAGAGGGCCAGCGGCGCGAACATGTCGGCAAGGATGTTGCCAAACGCCCCCTCTTCGTTTTGATTGGCCATGAGGAGCGCGAGGCACTCGCCGAGAATCTTCTCCGACTTCGGGCATTTGGCCGGGAAGGTTGGCGCGTAGCTGCCGTAGGTCTTCCCGACGGTGAGCACGACATTCCCTTGCTTGCCGTTTCGCCGCACCATGAGCTTCAGCTTGCCGTCGGCCTTCTTGCCCTGGCAGGCCTCGAGAGCGTCGGCCAATTCCATGATCGGGCCGTGCCCGCCGAAGACCTCTTCGCCGTACCCGTTGCGGTGAGGGCTTTGGAACAGTTGCCCACCAGCCCCGACGATTACGTCGCCGGCTTCGATCTGGCCGCTGGCGATCGACCCTGGGAACACGTGCCGCACAACGAGCCCTTTGGGCTCAGCCTCCACAAGCTCGGCTCGCATCCCGGTGACGCCGAGGTTGTAGTACCAGCCCGGGACTTCGGCATCGGGGCCGGCGTTGGCCCGCTGGTTCCAGGGCGAGCCGTTGGCGGTGTCGTAGTGAACCTGGGCCGCCAGGGGCGTGGCAACCGCGATCCAGAACAGGGCCCAGAACAGGGCACTGACGCCGAGAGGTGAAGAAGGTATCAAAGCGGCGATCCCCATGTTCCACAAAAGCCCCTCGCGCACGCAGGGGGGCGGGGACGGCGGGTCGCTGGGCGATCCCGCGTCGGGCCAACCGGCCGCGGATGGCCATGCCGACATGGTATCAGAGCCACTGTGCGCCTCCCTGTGGTCCCACGATGATGCCTGTCCTTTCTTTCCTTTCCCCCTTTCTTTCCCTTGGGGGGGCGGTTGTTCAGCAGGGGCCGGGCCTTCGATTGCGGGCGACGCCACAGAAGATTTGATTTTGACCGATTATTGTGCAATATTTGCTTGAAAGCCATTGTTTTTTATCTTTCAACCGAAAATCGGTCATAATGAAAGCCACGTTCAAGCAACTTCGCGATGCTTTCTGGGCGGACCCTCCGACGCTTCCCGCTGGGCTTGCGTTGGAGCGCCGCGAGCCAATTGTTGTGACCCGTTCGGGGCGTGGCGGTACCGCCATCTATGACCTGATCGACCTGAATACGCCGACCGGGCGCGTCCTGCTTGTGGCCGCCTACCAAGAGCGTCTCCTTGCTGGCCAAGTCGACAGACTCAAGGAGCGGCTATCTGCTCTCGCGGTTCAACGCCGACTCAAACACGATGCCGAGGGCCTGCGACCAACTCCCGACGCCGCGCCGACGATCATCACAGATGTTGCCAAGCCGAGCGTGATCGAAGCGTGTAGACGTTCTGGTGTTGCCGTCGTGGATCGCCGTGGGACGATCATCGTCAGCGTTCCGCCGCTATTCGTTCACGTTGTGGGTAAAGGGCATGTTGAGCGACCTTGGCGAGGTCGGCTATTCTCGGGGAAGGCAAGCAGAATCGTCCGTTTTCTGTTGACCGCGATGGCGCCCGAGTCGCCACCAGTGCCGCGATCAACTCGGCTCGTCGCCAACGCCTGCGAACTGTCGTACGTTTACGCCTACGGAGTATTGACCAAGCTGGAGCGTGAAGGATTCGTCGAGCGACCGAGCCCCCACGGCGGTTTCCGTCTCAAGAATCCGCTTGGCTTACTCAAGGCGTGGATTTCCTCCGGCGAAGAAGCCGCCTGCGAGGCCCAAGGATTTTACTGCCCAGCCACGTCACGGCAGGCGATGGTCGCTGCGGCGAAGAAGCTGAAGGACGCAACGGATAACGTGCCATTGTTCACACTGGCGAGCGCGCTCGATCCCGACGAGATTCACGTCACCGCGCTGCCTCATGCCGTCTACTGGACTGGAGAATTGAATTCGGTCGTTCATGCCTTTGGTCTCAAACGCACGACGCCGCATAACTTCCGTGTGTTGCTTCCGGACCCGCTTTTGTGGACCACCGCGGGCGGCCTCCTGCAAAAGGATTCGATCCGACCCGACCCGGTCGATACGGATGTCTTCCGGCGTGTAGCACTGCCGCAACTCATCGTAGACTTCGCGGCCAGCCAAGGCCGAGGTCGCGAGCAAGCCGAATTCCTTCTCGGTATCTACGCAAAGAATCTCCCCTATTCCGATGATGAGCCGTGACCGATCAGAACCTCTCTGATGAAGCGGCACGGTTTGAAGTTGTCCTCGACGAACTGCGTGTGATCATGGTCGAACTCAGGCGCATCGGCGTCCACGCTGTTCTCGTTGGTGGGCAAGTGCTCGCCGTTGAGCGAAGGGAGAATGGCGGCACGGGTGTCGTCGAAGTGCGGACTCCGACGGATGTGGCGGTCAATCGCGGCTTTTCTCTGGAACCTGACTTACTCATCGACGCCGACCAAGCAGGTGAACGCGTGCATGCGCTCGGCGATGCGCTCAGGAATTGCAACTTCAAGCGGGTGAACACAGCACGCTGGTACAAGAAAACACACGCGGGTGATGTGTTCCTCGACATCTTCATACCGGCCGAAGCCGATCCGATGAACGATCCAGGTGCCGTGAGGCTGCCGCAAGGTGAAGCTGCTCTGCTGAAACCTCGGAACGTAAAGCTGCAGCTCAAGAATGGCATCCTGGAAATTGATGTCCCAGATCCTGTCGGTTTCCTCGCGATGAAACTCGAAGCAAAGCTCCGTCTGCGACCTACGGAAACGAAGGATTCCTTCGACATCTACGCGTACGTTGCCATGAAGGGTGCCCAACTCGTGGCGAAGGCGATTCAAGATGACCATTTCCTTGGCGCAGACCTCAAGGCGAAGCTGCAACAGCTCTTCGGAGACATCAACGCGCCAGGCGTCACGGATGTCCTTACGTTCGCTGGCGGGCTTGCCGCTGAAGAACGGGAGCTCTTAGCTCGAGCAGCCGTCGACCTTTTCGCTGAGATAACGGGCTAACGATTCGCTAACCCATCACCGCGGAGATTCCAGATTCGACGGGAGCAAGACACGGCAACGTCACGGTTCTCAGCGGCTGAGATGGAGAAGCTCATCGACGACACCTGCGACGACGTGCGGTACGGCCGCGCTTCGTGAGGATCGTTTGCGACACGAATGTCTTGGTGATCCCAAGGACGATCCGGTCGTGCTCACGGCAATCTCTGGTGAGGCGAGGGACCCTCAGAAACAGCGGGCGACGCATGCGTCGTCTGGAGTCCTGGATCGCCGAGACAGGACAACGCCCGGCGAGTGCGATGCGGATTGACCCGGTCCCGGTGGTTCCGGGGCTCCAAAGGGAGCGATGCTGGGCGAGCATCGTGGGCTACGGGGGCGGAACGGTATCAGGGCCCGCGAGACGGCCGCCGCAACCGTGGGCCGTTGCTTGCGTTTTCATTCCCATCGGCCGATCATTGATGAACATCGGCCATCGGGTGCGCCGCGAACTCAGACGACGCATGCGTCGCCCCTACGGCCTCAAGCTTGAAGGAGCCACAAGGATGACGCTCACTTTTTCCGCAGTCGTCGAGAAAGACGGTCGGCTTCGGCCAATCAATTGCGTCCCGCTTCCGGAAGGCACCGAAGTTGCGGTAACCGTTGAGGTCGAGCAGAAGCCGCCGCCCGCCGCTCGTGCACGACGAGGAGCTTCTTAGGGAGCTCCAACACGGGCCGGAAGGCAATGCATGAAGGCCGCGATGGGCAAACCCCTAAGCGTGCCCCAAAAGCCAGGCGAGAAGGCCCTTTTGGACGTGCATTCTCGCTGCGGCTTGGGGAAGCACGACGCTCTTGGGGCCGTCGATCACGGCGTCGGTCACTTCCTCGCCGCGACGGGCCGGCAGGCAGTGCATGAAGACCGCATCGGGGCAGTGGGCCATCAGCGCTTCATTCACCTGATACGCCGCAAAGGCCTTCTTGCGCGCCGCCCGTTCGCTCTCCTGCCCCATGCTCGCCCAGACGTCCGTGTAGACCGCCGCGGCACCCGTGACCGCTGCGACTGGGTCGGCCGTCTCCGTGATATCCGCTTCCGGCAGGATGGCACGGAGGTGCGACCGGAAAGCGTCGTCGAACTGGAACTCCCGCGGAGCCGCCAACACAAACCGCATGCCGAGGAGACCGCAGACCACAGCCAGCGAACGAGCCACATTGTTGCCGTCGCCCACGAACGTGAGAGTGAGCCCCTTCAGTCGGCCCACTTCGCGACGGAGCGTGTAAACATCGGCGAGCGCCTGGCAGGGGTGGGCCAGGTCGGAAAGGCCGTTGATGACTGGCACGCCGGCCACTGCCGCCAGCTCTTGCACGGTCTCATGCCGCTTCGCTCGGCAGACGATTGCATCGACATAGCCACCCAGCACGCGACCGAAATCGGCGATGCTTTCCCGCGACGTGGCGAAGCCCGAATCCTCGCCGAGGAAGAGACTCGACCCGCCCAGATGCGTCATCGCGGCTTCAAAACTCACTCGCGTTCGCAGGCTCGGCTTCTCGAACACAAGCGCGAGCACACGCCCCGGCAGGAGCGCATCGCGACGCCCTGCCGCGTACTTCTCCTCGAGGTCGCGAGAGATCGCGAAGATCGCGTCGATCTCCGCAGGAGTCAGGTCTTCGGGAACGGTCAGGTGTCGCATAGGGCACGTCAACGTGTGTGGGAATCGCGCATTAGCACAATACAAGCCCCCCTGCGCGAACAGGGGGGGCTGCGGGTGGCTCACCGTTCTGTTGGCAATCATGTGCGGGCTTGCCCAATGACCCGCCGTCCCCACGCTGGCGCGAGGGGCTTTTATGGGAGCGGGGAAGGATTAGCCAGGTAATCATCATGAGACTTGTGAGGCGGCAACGTCCAGGATCACCGCGGCCAGGCGGTCGCAGCCCTCCTCCACCTCGGCAGCCGAAATGTTCATCGCGGGCAGGAGCCGAATCACATTGCCCTGGGTGCAGTTGACGAGCAGCCTGCGGTCGAGGCATTCCTTCACCACGGCTGCTCCCTCAAATGCAAGCTCGATGCCGATCATCATGCCGATCACGCGGACATCCCGGATCGCATCGCAGCGGCTCGCGAGGTCGCCAAGCTTCTCGCGGAAGATGGCCGCCACCTTGTCAACGTGAGCGAGCAGCCCTTGCTCTTCGATCATGCGGATCGCGGCAATGCCCGCGGCCGATGCGATCGGGTTCCCACCAAAGGTCGAGGCATGCATCCCCGGCCGGAGATGCTTCGCATGCTCAGGCGTCGTGAGCATCGCCCCGCCGGCAATGCCCGCGCAGAGGCTCTTCGCCAGCGTCATGACGTCGGGCACCACGCCAAACTGCTGGTAGCCAAACCATTTTCCAGTTCGGCCGCAGCCACACTGCACCTCGTCGAACACAAGCAGGAGATCCCGCTCGTCGCAGATCTTTCTGAGTCCTTCGAGGAAGCCAGCGGGCGCCGGCACGATGCCCCCCTCGCCGAGGATCGGCTCCACCATGATGCCGCCGGTCTTGTCGTCGATGAGACGCTCGACTGCGGCGAGGTCGCCATGCGGGGCGTACTGAAAGCCCGCGACCATCGGGCCGAGGCCCTCGTGATATTTCGGCTGGGCCGTCGCGGAGAGGCTTCCAAACGTGCGGCCGTGGAAGCCGCCCTGGAATGTGATGATCTTGTACCGCTCGCCATTCGTCCGCAGCCGCACGAGTTTGATGGCGGCTTCATTCGCCTCCGTACCTGAATTACAGAAAAACGCCTGCCCGCCAAACGACCGCTCCGAAAGCAGCTTCGCCCACTCCCCCTGCGGCTCGATGTACCAGGTGTTGGGCACGTGAATGAGTTTTGCGACTTGCTCCTGCACGGCCTTGACGACCGGGGCCGGGCAATGCCCCAGGAGATTGCATCCCCAGCCTGGGAAGAGGTCGAGGTATTCATGGCCCTCGGCGTCCCACACCCGCGAGCCCTCGCCCCGCTCGAGGCAGACGGGGCTCCGCCGGTAGTTGGGCACGACATAGCGTTCGAAGGTCTTGATGACGGATTGAGTCGACATGGCTAACCCCATAGAAGCCCCTCACGGTAGTGAGGGGATTGCGAACCGAAGAGCGATTGCCCCCGGACGATTAAATGGACCGTCTGGCGTTGCACGACCCCCTGGCTATCGCCAGGGGCTTTTATGGCGCGAACAGTCATCCGGTGGTTCCTCATGGGCCTACTTGGCGGCGGCTGCCGCAACGGCCGGTTTGGAGGCGACGGGAGCGTCGCGGACGATCTCGGTGCCGACACCGCTGGTGGTATAGATCTCGAGCAGCAAGGAATGCCGCAGGCGGCCGTCGATGATGTGGATCTTGCCCACGCCACGGGCGAGCGTGTCGAGGCAGCCTTCGATCTTGGGGATCATGCCGGCAGCGATCGTGCCCTCGGCGATGAGCCGGCGGGCCTCGCTCGCGGAGAGTGAGAGAATCAGGCTTTCGGGGTCGCTCACATCGCGCATGACGCCCGGCACGTCGGAGAGCACCACGAGCTTGTCGGCACCGAGGGCGGCGGCTACTGCGGTAGCGGCGGTGTCGGCATTCACGTTGAGCTTGTGCCCATCTGGCCCGACGGCCATCGAGGGGATCACCGGAATCTGCCCGGCATAGGCGAGGTTGTCGATCGTGAGACGATCAACGCGGTTCACCTCGCCGACATGGCCAAGGTCGAGCGGCTCGCCGTCGGGACCGTCGAGCTCGAGCCGTTCGCCGAAGAGGACGTTCGTTGAAAGAAAGTTGAGCGACATGGCCCGGCCGCCATACTCCTCGAGCCGGGCGACCAGCTCGTGGTTGAGCTCCGTGGCAAGCACCTTCTCGACGATTGCGAGCGTGGCCTCGTCGGTGTAGCGGCGGCCCTGCACAAATCGCGGCACGATGCCCGCTTCATCCATCGCCTTACTGATGGCCTTGCCGCCGCCGTGGACGACCACCACCCGCATGCCGAGCGTCGTCATGAAGACGATGTCGAGCAGAAGATGCCGCAGGGCATCGGGGTGTTCGAGAACGCTGCCGCCGAGTTTGATGACGGTGGTCGTGTCGCGAAACCGGCGGATCCAGCCGAGCGCCTCGATGAGGGTGTCGGCCTTTTGGATCGCTTTTTGTTGGGCCCGGGTAACGGCAGGCTGGCTGGGCACGGTTTTCGGGATTCCTGGCGGGGTTGCCGGGGCCGTCGCCGGCCATCCGGGAAACCCCGGAGTGTAGCAGCCGCGGGCACGTCTGGGATGGGGCTGGCTTTTGCGGTCGTGGCCTGGGCTTGTCGCGTTGAGCCGAGCGTCAATCGCCTTCGAGCGCGTCGATGACGGCCGCGCCGCAGGCGTCGCTCCAGACGTTGACCGACGTGCGGGCCATGTCGAGGACGCGGTCGACCGCCAGAATGACCCCCTGGGATTCAATGGGGAGCCCGACGGCCTGAAGAACGATGGCCATCATCACGCGCCCGGCGTGGGGAATCCCCGCGGCCCCCACGCTCGCGAGGAAGCTGGCCCCCACGCTCGCGGCGAACGGATTCTCCGGCACGAGGTTTTCGAGCTGCTGAAAGATGACGTCGCCAAGCCCTTCTGCGTGGACCGCGTCGCCCACGACTCCCTCCACCCGTGGCTCCCCGTGGAGCCCGGGACGGATGAGTTTCACGGCCACGTCCCCCGTGAGAATCGCGATCTGCCAGTGGAGTGCCAGGCGGTGCATGACCGCGAGTGGTACCCGACATGGGCGAGACGGTGAGTGGGGCGAATCGCTCCACCCCTGGTCGCTAGGGACCACCCACCTGGAGCGAATCGCTCCACCTCCCGTCGAGGCTGGGCTGCGCAAAAAACCCCTTGGCACCAGAAAAATGCGAATTCTGGCCGCGAAACGAAGCTGTCTGTTTCGTAAGCGAGCCGCGCGGGCTCCGGAACGGAAATTGCAGGGAAGACTTGTGTTTGTGTGTCCCTTTGGCCCGCCGACTCGGTTGCTGCGTGATCTCTCGTTTCCAAAACAAGTGCCTGCAGTTCGCCACGTGGCTGGCGGGCACCGCCGTGCTCGCGGCCGCGCTTGCCTCGCCTGCTTGGGCCGCGAACGGCACATCGAACGTCAATGCCAACGGGGCGTGGACGACCGCAACCTACTGGCTCGCGAGCACCATCGCCGACGGCGCGGATTCGATCGCCTTTTTCACGTTCAACATCACGGCCAACCGCACGGTCACGCTCGGTGCCAGCCGCACCATCGGCAACATCACGTTCACCGATCCCACGACCTCGTCGCACAACCTCACCATCTCCGGCGCCAACACGCTGACGCTAGACGTGACGGCTGGCAGTCCCGTGATCGACGTCACACAGAGCAACCGCACGCTCACGATCTCAAGCCTGATCGCCGGCTCGGACGGCCTTCAGAAAAACGGTCCCGGCTCACTGATTCTCAGCGGAGCGAACACCTACACCGGTGCCACCCTCGTCAGCTCCGGCACGCTCCAGATCGGAGCCGGCAGCACGACGGGCTCCCTCTCGCCGTCGAGCAGCCTCACGACCAACGGCACCCTCGCCTTCAGCCGCACGGGCACGATCACCCAGGGCACGAATTTTGCGTCGGTCATCGCCGGCACTGGCGGCGTCACGAAGCTTGCGAGCGGCACGCTCGTCCTCAATGGCACCAACACCTACACGGGGGTTACGGCAATCAGTGCCTCCGGCGGCACGCTCCAAGTCACGCTCCTGGCCAATGGCGGCAGCAACAGCTCGATCGGGGCCTCGAGCAACGCCGCGGCCAATCTCCTCCTCGGCAACGCCACCACCTTCCGTTATGCGGGCTCAGCTAACGTCACGACCGACCGCGGCTTCACGATCAATGGCACCGCGGCCGCCCACGGTGCCACGATCAACTCCTCCGGCTCAGGCACGCTCTCGTTCAACAACACCGTCGCCCTCGCCTACGGCACCGCGAACCAGACCCGCACCCTCACGCTGCGTGGCACCAACACGGGCACCAACACGTTTGGCAGGGTGATCGCCAACAACGGCAGCGGAGCCACCTCCGTGACCAAGAACGACGCCGGCCTGTGGCTCCTCGACCAGACCAACACCTACACGGGGGTTACGACGGTGAGCGCCGGCACGCTCCGCGCCAGCGCCTCGGCGGGCGGCCAGGCGTTTGGGAATCTCTCGGCTGTCACGACGGCGAACGTGGCCTCGGCCGTGCTCAGTCTCAACGGCTTCAGTCAGACGATCGGCTCGCTCGCGGGCGGTGGCACCACCGGCGGCAACGTCTCGCTCGGGAGCGGTACGCTCACCACCGGTGGGAACTCCACGAGCACGTCGTACGCCGGTGTCATCAGTGGCAATGGTGGCCTCACCAAGACGGGCACCGGCACGCAAACCCTTACCGGCACGAGCACCTACACCGGGGCCACGCTCATCAGCGGTGGCACCCTCCAGATTGGAAGTGCTGGCACAACCGGGGCCCTCTCGTCCTCGAGCAGCATTACCAATAACGGCACCCTCGCCTTCAGCCGCACGAACACGATCACCCAGGGCACCAACTTCGCATCGGTCATCGCCGGCAGCGGCAACGTCACAAAACTCTCGACCGGCACGCTCATCCTCAATGGCACGAATACCTACACCGGCGCCACGACCGTGACCGCCGGTACGCTCCGCGCCGGGGCTGCGGCAGGTGGCCAGGCCTTCGGGAATCTCTCGGCCGTCACCACGGCGAACGTGGCCGCGACGGTGCTCGACCTCAATGGTTTCAGCCAGACGATCGGCTCGCTCGCAGGCGGTGGCGCGACCGGCGGCAACGTCACGCTCGGCGTTGGCACGCTCACCACCGGTGGCAACAACACGAGCACCTCGTATGCCGGTGTCATCAGTGGCAATGGTGGCCTCACCAAGACGGGCACCGGCACGCAGACCCTCACCAACATCAACACGTATACCGGCACCACCACGGTGAGCGCCGGCACGCTTCTGCTCAGCGGCTCAGGCTCCATCAACTCAACGAGTGCCATCAGCGTGCTGGCAGGCGCGACCCTTGCCAGCAACAGTTCGACGGCCCTTTCGGTGGCGCCCACGCTCAACGGTGCGGGCCTTTCGAACCGTGCGATCCTCGGCGGCACTGGCACACTGAACGCCGCGCTCACGCTCAACAACGTCGGCGACACGCTCTCGCCCGGCAACAGCCCAGGCGTTATGGGTTTCGGCGTGGGCCAGTCGTGGGGCTCGAATAGCTACGACTGGGAGCTGAACGATTGGGTTGCCTCAGTCGCTGGCACGAACATCGACCAGGTTCAGATCACAGGCAGCCTCACCCTCACAGGCGCTGCAGCCGGGAGCTATGTCCTCAACGTGCTTTCGCTGACCGCGGGCAACACCCCGGGCAATGTCCCGAACTTCGCGGATGCCAATAGCTCCTGGACGATCCTCACGACGACAACCGGCATTACGGGATTCGACGCTTCCTACTGGACGATCTCGACCACGGGTTTCTCGAGCAGTCCGGCTGCCACCGGCACCTGGAACGTGTCGCAGAGCAGCAACAATCTCGTCTTGAACTACGTGGCCGTCCCCGAGCCGTCCGTGTTTGTGCTCCTCGCCTGCGGCCTCATCGCCCTCCCGCTTCTGCGTGCTGCTCGATCGCGGGTTTCTTCGCGTCGCGCGTAGCCGCTACGGCAAGGCGGTGGACAACTCGCCCCCTGCACGGCTCGCCACTGCCTTATACACGCCGATGTCGATCAAGGCATCGACGAAAGTGACCGACCCGTCGGCAAACCCAAACACCGCTCCGCCCGGATGCATGCTTCCGAGCGGCTGGTTGTTGTCGTTAGGAGTAGAGCCCGTGGCAGGAGTATTGATGCCATTCTGGATATTCTTCCCCGACCCCATCGCCTGGATGGGGTCGTTAACCCATGTGCCTTGGAGCCATGAGCGATACGACGGCGCCCCTTGCCACGACAGCTCGCCGAGGAGAATCGTCTTGGACGTTCCGTCACGGATCTCGGCCACGGCCACGCCGCGGTTGTGGAGCATGACGCCCCCGATGGCGTAGTTGCCCCCGACCGCCGAGAGATAGGGCACTATTGGGGGCCCTGGGTTGTTGCCGAGCGGCCCTGGGTTGCACTGGTAGTGTGACGTATACGTGTCCTGGCCATCGACGACATCCTGAAGACTGCTACCACTGGGAAGGCTTGAGAGCACGCTCCTCTGCGTGGCCTGGCTCGGGCAGAGGAAAGTTGCCACCGGCTGAAGCGCAACCCGCTTGTTGGCATCTGAGCTAAAAATCCACGCGGGATTGGTTTGATAGTTTCTTTCGAGCTGTTGATAGAGACTGCCTTCCTCGATCTGGGGGAGGATGGCAGCGTTCCACGACATCGACAAGAGAAAGAGAAAGCTTGTTGGAGGCTCTGGTGTTGGAGGCTCATAAAAACCAGCGGGCGGCAGCTTGCTGTTCGACGTCTCGTAGCTCTGGATCGCGACCCCAAGCTGCCTCATGTTATTGCTGCATTGGGTCCGACGGGCCGTCTCGCGAGCCGCCTGGACGGCCGGGACGAGCAAGGCCACCAAGACTGCAATGATCGCGATCACGACCAGAAGCTCGACCAACGTAAAGCCACGACGATGACGCATGCGGTTTCCCCTCGATGGATCACTAACACCGAACCATCACACTCTACAGGGTGCACGCCGTTTTCGGCAGAACCAACGGGCCCGGCCGCCCCGCCGCGTCACTTCGCGGGCTTCTTCGCGTCAAGCGTGATCGACGACGAATTGATGCAATACCGCAGGCCCGTGGGGGGCGGGCCGTCGTCGAAGACATGGCCCAGGTGGGCGCCACAGCGGCGGCAGGTCACTTCCGTGCGGGTCATGAAGTGGGAACGGTCGGCATGTTCGGCGATCGCGTCTCCCTTCACACCATCGACCGGAGCAGTAAAGCTCGGCCACCCACAGCCACTGTGAAACTTTTCGTCTGAGCGAAAGAGCGGCTCGCCGCAGCCGATACAGCGGTAGGTGCCAGGCGTCTCGGTGTCGGTGCTGT
>ENA-ORBV01007111-ORBV01007111.1-microbial-mat-metagenome-genome-assembly--contig:-NODE-7111-length-19354-cov-13.151216_pt1 | contig 19354 bp, 11 predicted proteins | sample MGYA00237777_ERZ505514 | MGnify/ENA primary metagenome ERZ505514 (study PRJEB26160, sample SAMN06269048) | microbial mat metagenome | isolation source: Oligotrophic lake microbial mat | place... | reverse complement strand
GTCCGTCATCCCCCGCCCGAACGTGATGGCCCACCTCGCCGTGCTCTCGTCCCCGTCGCCCCTTGCGACCGAGATGGACCTGCTATGGCTCCTGCCGCTGTTGCCCCTCTTTGGGGCGGCGATTTGTGGAGCGCTCTACCTTGTCACTCTGCGCCAGCGCGCGCGGTTGGCGCCGTCCCAGGCGGCACACGGGCACCCGGCGGACGGCCACGGGGGCTCCGCGGGCGGACACGGGGGCTCCGCGGGCGGACATGGGGGCTCCGCGGACGGACATGGGGACGGCGGTGCCCCCGAGGATTCGCACCAGGGACCCGGACGCTACGCGGGTTTTGTTGCCTGCGGCGCGGTGGCGGGGACGTTGGTGGTCGCGCTGTTCGGTTTTGCGCAACTCATGGGCCTTGATGCCCACGACCGTCTGCTCGAGTCGGGCACTTGGAAGTGGATCCAAGCGGGTGACGTAACGATCGACGTCGCGATGCGCCTCGATCCGCTCTCGTCGATCCTCGCGCTCGTCATCTCCGGCGTCGGTCTCCTGATCCACGTGTATTCGACGGGCTACATGAAAAAGGACCCGGGTTACGCGAAATACTTCGCGTTCCTGAACCTTTTTGTCGCCGCGATGTTCGTGCTGGTCCTTTCCAGCAATCTGATCGGACTGTTTGTCGGCTGGGAGGGTGTGGGCCTGTGCTCCTACCTGCTGATCGGGTTCTGGTACAAGCAGGGCTGGCCGGCCGAAGCGGGACAAAAGGCGTTCGTCGTCAACCGCATCGGCGATGCGTGTTTCCTCGTCGGGTCCTTCATCCTCGTGTCGCTGATCGGCACGCTTGATCTCGCTGAGATCGGCGCAGCGGTTCAAGGGTTGCTGAGCGACGAAACCGCGCGCGGCAAGCTGGTCGCGGCCGCGCTGTTGCTGTTTGGCGGCGCCTGCGGCAAGTCCGCGCAACTGCCGCTCTTCACCTGGCTGCCGGACGCTATGGCGGGTCCGACGCCGGTTTCGGCGCTGATCCACGCCGCCACGATGGTCACGGCGGGCATCTACCTCGTCGTGCGCCTCAACCCGCTATTTGCGTTCAGCGAAACAGTGCTGCTGACCATCGGGATCGTGGGTGCGGCCACGGCCTTCGTGGGAGCCACCTCCGCGCTGGTGCAGCGCGACATCAAGAAGGTCCTCGCGTACTCCACCGTCAGCCAGCTCGGTTTCATGTTCCTCGCGCTCTCCGTCGGCGCCTGGTACTCGGCGGTCTTCCACCTGGTCACGCACGCGTTTTTCAAGGGCCTCCTGTTCCTCGGGGCGGGCAGTGTCATCCACGGCATGCACCATGAGCAGGACATGCACAAGATGGGTGGCCTGCGCAAGCACATGCCGACGACGTTCAAGACGTTCGTCGCGGGATCCGCGGCGCTGGCGGGTCTGCCGCTCATGAGCGGTTACTTCTCGAAGGACGAGATCCTCGCCTACACCTTCGGCATGGGTTCGGAGTTCAACTCCGTTTGGCTCGTGCTCTGGGGGGTCGGCGTGGTCACCGCCATGCTCACCGCCTTCTACACCTGGCGCATGGTGGCCCTGACGTTCTTCGGGACCGAGCGCTTCGACGTCGCCAAAGTCCACCCGCACGAATCGCCCAAGAGCATGACCTTGCCGCTGATCGCGCTGGCGGTCGCGTCGGTGTTTGGCGGTCTGCTCGGCATCCCGGGACTGATCGCGGGCATGCACGGCATCAAAAACTGGCTGCACCCGATCCTCGAAGGGGGTGAAGCGCTGTTCGAGCGCACGTTCAGTCGAATGCCCGGTGTCGACCACGGCGCGGAGGCCGTGCTGCTGCTCGTCGGCGCCGCCATCGGCGTCGTGTTCTCGCTGATCGGTTTCCGCCGCTTCGCCGCGGGTCCTCAGCCCGACCAGCGGTTCCGCGAAGGTCGCCCCGGCCTGTTTGGATTCCTCGCGAACGCCTGGCGCATCGACCGCGCGTACCACGACGGGATCGTCCAACCGATCAAGCTGCTTGCGTTCCTGGTTTACGAAATCGTCGACCAGTTCGTGATCGACGGCGCCGTCAACGGCTGCGCGGCGCTCGCCCGAGGCGCTGCGGGCCGCGTGCGAAAAATGTCGGATGGCAGCCTCAAGGGTTACGCCCTGTGGATGGGTGCGGGCGCGGTGCTGCTCGCTTTCCTGGGCCTCATCCTGAAGCACGGCTAGGAACAACACCCATGCTCAGCCTCATCACGTTCCTGCCTCTTCTGGGGGCCCTGGTGCTCCTGTTCGTGCCGGGCGATCGGATCGGCCTGCTGCGCAAGGTGGCCCTCGCCACGACGCTCGCCGTGGCCGCCCTGGGCCTCACGGTGTGGTTCCAGTTCGACGGCACACGCGCTGCGGCGCAGATGCTCGTCGAGAAGTCCTGGTTCACGATCCCCGGCTCGACGATCGACGTGGGTTACACCCTCGGGATCGACGGCATCTCACTGCTGATGGTGGCGCTCACCGCGCTGCTGATGCCGATCGTGATCCTGTCGACCTACGACCACATCGGCAAACGCGTCAAGGAGTTCATGGTCTGGATGCTGGTCATGGAGACCGGCATGTTGGGGGTGTTCCTCTCCCTCGATCTCGTGCTCTTCTACGTCTTTTGGGAAGTCAGCCTCATCCCGCTGTACTTCATCGTCGGCGTCTGGGGTGGCGAGCGGCGCCTCTACGCGACGATCAAGTTCTTCCTCTACACCTTTGGCGGCAGCCTCGTGATGCTCGTCGGGGTGCTGTACCTTGTGTACAACCTGGGCACCAGCAATGTGCCCGCCATCGTCCAGCAGGTGCCGAGCCTCGACTTCGACACGCAGACGCTGTTGTTCTTCGCATTCGCCCTGGCGTTCGCGATCAAGGTGCCCGTCCTGCCGTTCCACACGTGGCTGGCGGACGCCCACACCGAGGCTCCCACGTCCGGCTCGGTGCTGCTCGCCGGGGTGCTGCTGAAAATGGGCACCTACGGGCTCCTGCGCTTTGGCATCGAGATCTTCCCGGCGGTCAGCGTCCACTATGCGTGGCTGTTCATGGCGCTGGGCGCCATCGGGATCGTCTACGGGGCGTTCCTCGCGATGGCCCAAAGCGACCTCAAACGATTGATCGCGTGCTCCTCGGTCAGCCACCTCGGCTTCGTCGTGCTCGGGCTCTTTGCACTCAACGAGTCCGGCCTGCGCGGAAGCGTGTTGCAGATGGTCAACCACGGCATATCGACGGGCCTATTGTTCCTTTTGGTGGGGATGATTTACGAGCGCCGGCACACCCGACAAATCGACCAGTTCGGCGGACTCGCGGCGTCGATGCCCGTCTTCGCGCTGTGCTTCGTCGTCGCCGTGCTTTCGAGCGTGGGCCTCCCCGGCCTGAACGGCTTCGTCGGCGAATACATGATCCTGCTGGGTGCGTTCCTCGCGGACCCCCTGTGGGGCGTGATCGGCGTCAGCGGCGTGGTCTTCGGCGCCGTTTACCTGCTCTCCGCCACTCGCCGCGTGCTCTTTGGCCCGATCACCCACCCTGAAAACCGCCACCTCGGTGACGCCACGGGCCGCGAGCTCGCGATGCTCGTGCCGATGCTGGTGTTCACGGTGTGGATCGGCCTCCAGCCCTCGGCTTTCCTCGGCCCGGTGACCGCAAGCCTCGACGCGCTCCAGTTGCGCATCGACGGCGCGAAGGACGCCCGCACGGCACAGGCCGAGCGGACACCCGCAATCCGCGGCGAGCGCGCCGCGCTGGTCCCCGCCGGAGGGCCGCAGTGAACGCATCCACCTTCCTCGGCACGCTCGCCGCGCAACTTCCCGCCGATCCCAGAGCTCCCGCGTTGACCGCAGCGACCCCGATGGCGAAGTCCGACGACCTGGCGCACATGTTCGAGTCCGCGTTCCAAGACGGCCAGTGGCTCGTCGCGGCGGGGCCGATGATCGCCTTGGCGGTGGGTGCGCTGCTGCTTCTCGTCGCCGACATCGCGCGGCCTCTGCGCGCAATGCGCCCCCTGTTTTTCCTTGCGGGCATCGGCGTCAGCGCAGCGCTGCTCTTTGGGCAGTTTTCGAACGAGCCAGGCCTCGTGCTCGAGGGCACCCTGCTCGCGAACCGCACGACGGCACTGTGGGGGATCGTCTTTTTGCTCTCCACCTTGCTCGCCTGGATCTACTCACTGGGTTACTACCGCGGCGAAGAGAGCAAGCTGAGCGGGGAGCACGACTTCCTGATGCTCGTCACGCCCATCGGCATGATGCTGATGGTCGGCGCACAGGACCTGTTGATCTTCTTCCTCGGCCTCGAGCTGCTTTCGATCCCGCTGTACGCCCTGGCAGCTTTCCAGCGCGGGCGCAGTGCGTCGATCGAAGCGGGCATCAAGTACTTCCTGCTCGGGACGTTCGCGACGGGCCTGCTGCTCTACGGGACCTCTTTGCTCTACGTGGGCGAGGGCACCCTTTCGATCGCCGAACTCACGCGCATGCCCCCCACGAGCGCGATTTCTCTGTTCGGCGTGGCGTTGATTGCGTCCAGCGTCTTCTTCAAGGTGTCGGTGTTCCCGTTCCACCTGTGGGTGCCAGACGTGTACCAGGGCGCGCCGACTCCGGTCACGGCGCTGATGGCGACCGGCACGAAGGCTGCGGCCTTCGGCTTCCTGATCAGTGCCGCGCTGCTCCTGCCCGCACAGAGCGCCACGTTGGTGGCGGTTATCGCCCTGCTGACGATCCTCGTCGGCAACCTCGGCGCGCTGATGCAGGAAGACTTGAAGCGCATGCTCGCCTACTCCGGGGTCGCCCACGCCGGCACGCTGCTGTTGGTGGTGGGTGGCCTCTTGGCGTCCGATTCGCCCGACGCGACAGCCAACGCGACGAACGCGGCCCTCTTCTACATGGGGGCCTACGTGTTCGGCGCGACGGGTGCATTCGGCATCCTGGCGCTGCTCGAGAACGACGGCGCGCGCTTCACGCGGCTTGCGTCCCTGCGCGGCCTTGCGCGCTCGCGCCCCGGCGCCGCTGCGGCTTTGGCGCTGTTCATGCTGTCGCTTGGCGGTATCCCGGCAACGGGGGGCTTCTTCGGCAAGTGGTTCGTGTTTTCGATTCTGATCGAAGCCGACATGATCGGCATCGCGATCGCCGGAGCGCTGCTTTCGGTCGTGGCGCTCGCCTACTACCTGCGTGTGATCATCGCGTTGTACATGCAGCCCGCGCCCGAGGGCGAGCTACCCCCGCGCACCGTCCGACCGCTGTCGGCCGGCGTCGCGACGCTAGTGTGTGTCGCTGGCACGCTGCTGATGGGCATCATGCCCAGCGTCGTGACGCGCTTCCTGCCGTGATCCCGCGCCCCCCCACGCGCCGGCAGGGGCCTCGTCCTGTGCGATGGAGGCGCGCCCTACTGGTTGCTCTTCGACCACACTCGGCTCGCCGTCGTCGCACCCAACGACCACTGGCGCGGCGCTGACCTCGGCCGCGCGGACGTCGTAACCCTCGCACTCGGGGTGATCGACACGCTGTGCTTGGTCGGATCCCACGTCGCGATCACGACACCGCTTTGGCAGCGCCTCGAACGTGAATCGCCCGCACTTGCCGCCGCAATGGTCGAGCGCCTGGGCCCGCCGCGCCCGGGCGAACGCCCCGAGTACCTGATCTTCAATCCCTGAGCACGATCAACACGTCCTGGAACGCTGAAGATCCCGCCGCGACTTGCACCACGGGTCAGCGGCGTTCGAAGAGGCTGGCGCGCCAGCGTGCGTCAAGTTGCCCCAGGCGCGCGAGCGCGGCCGCGCGAGTGCCGGCCGCTTCGGCCAGGGGGACGGCGGCCGCGGTCGCCGCATAAACGAGCGTGACCGTCGCACGCGTCGCTGCGGTTTTGGCAAGGCGGTTGCCGATCGACGTGTGCCAGCGGCCGAGCAGGAGGCGCAGGATCAGGAGCAGCGCTGCGAGCAGGAAAAAGCCGTTGAGGAAGTAATCGAGGCCTGCGTAGGGACCCCGGAAGAACCCCTCGGCGGCGCGCCAAACCATCCAAACGAGCAACGCGTAAGGCGCGAGGTCGAAAAGCATTTTGGACGGCCAGCGCGAGGCCCGCGCCGCGGCTTCGGGCAAGTCGCGCGCGAGCAGGCGCTGCCACGTGTCCGCCACCGGGCGCTCGAACGCCGCCAGCAACGCGGGAGCGGTTGGTACAGACAGCGCGGCCGGTGCATCGTCCCCGGCGCGCTCGAGTCGTCCCGCGGCGAGGCGCACGTCGGAAAGCGTCTCGACCCACCACGAGTCAAATTCCCCCGCTTCGGGCAACAAGCTCGCAATGTCCTCCAACCGGCGGTCGACGACAACGTCGCGGACGCGGCTGATCGCGGTGCCCGCAAGGGCGGCGCCGGCCGCGAGCAGCGGATTGCGGCGCGCGACCAGCGCGGCAGCACCAAGTCCCACGGTGCTCGACGCGCCGAGTCGCAACGTCCAGCCGACGGGTCCATTCCAACGGCGACCGGATTCGCTGCCAACACGTTCGGCCAGTTCCGGCGCACGCAACCGCAGGCGTGTGTCGACTTCGGCGGAAGTCCGCGCGGCGAGTTCCGCGAGGCCACGTTCCAGATCCGGTGCCAGGGCCAGAAGCGCCCCACGCGCACCCGCACCGCGCTCCGCGATCAAGGCACCGATGCGCGCCGCGGCGCCCAACGCGTTGTGCCGTTTGACGCCCAGCAGGCGGCTTGAATCCGCCAAATGCTCGATCTGCGACACGAGCGCGGTGAAGGGTGCGCCTCCGCGCCCTGCGCGTGCATCCGTGGCGCTGAGCGCGACGGGGGCTCCAAATCCTTCGCCGAGGCGAGTTCGCACCACGGCCAACAGTTGGGCGAGGACCTGTTCGCGGCTCGCCTGATCGAGTTCGTCTGCGCGGCCGAGCACCACGATGAGCTCGCGTCGACCGCGGAACTCATCGAGGAAAGCGAGCGTCGATTCCTCGACGACCGACTCGGCCTTCAAAAGGACCAAGAGCACGTCGGCACGCTCGGCCAGCGCGCGGACAGTCGCGCGGTGTTCGCGCGCCGCGCTGTTCGTGTCAGGTGCGTCGATCAGCACCTGACCGGCAAAAGGCCCCTCGGCGGTTGGACCGTAGCGCACCACATGCGGCAGTGGTCCCTCGAAACCCGCGAGCAGATCGGTCAGGTCCGCATCCTCGGGTGCGTGCACGGTCGGACGCGAAGTGGTTGGTCGAAGCTCGCCTTCGGTCGCGATTTCGCGTCCCACCAGCGCATTGAGCAGTGTCGACTTGCCGGCGCCCGTGGGGCCGACGAGCACAACCACTGCTGCGCGACGCGCGCGGTGCAGTTGTTGGTCTAGGTCCTCGACCAAACGGTCGAGTTCGCGGCGCACCGGCTGGAGCGCCGCCAAACCCTCGACGGCGCGCAGGTCGCGGCCGAACTCGCTGCGCAGGTCCTCGAGCTGCTCGTGGAACAGGGGATCGGGGTTCATTGCAAAAAGGCCTCGCTCGCAAAGGCTCTGAGTTCCGCCGCGGTGGCCGCGCCGACGTCGCGCAGGTTGGCGAGGATGGGCCCGCCCAGCGGCAACGCCGCCGCGTACAGCAGATGCCCGAGCGCCGCCGCGCGCGGCTCTTCCCACGCGGCGCGCGCGCGCTCCATCAACCCGGCTCCCGTGCGCTCAACCCACCAGTCGTAGAGTCCATAACTGGCGGCTCCGACACCGGCGAACGCAAGGTCTGCGCCCGCGCCGCCAGTGACGACGATGACCGCGCCAGCGCCCAGCACCGGCAGGACCGCACTCAACGTCGCGATTTGCTGGATAACCCAGTCGCCGCTGCGCTCGATTTCATCCTCGACCAAGCGCTCGCACGCGGCTTCAAAGTCCTCCAGGTGCAGCGGCAGTTGTGCGAGTGCGGCAAGCGCCTGATCGCGCACGGTCCACGGCGCGCGGTCGAGGTCGGCGGCGACCCGATCGGCCAGGTCCTGCGGCGCCTCGCGGGCCTCCGGAGCGCGGCGCTCGGAACCCAGATCGCGCGCCAGGGGCTCGAAAAATCCGAGCCAACCCGCGCCTAGACGCTCGGCCTCGAGCGCGGCGACGTCGAGCCGCGTCCCGGGTGTCGGCGCGCGGGTGAAACCCAGAATTCGCGGCACCGCGGCAACCTGTTTGCCGATCCAGCGTGCACCGCCGCGCACGCCGCGGTGCAGCGCACCACCGCGGCGGTCGAGCACGGTGCGGAACGCGGCGGCGAGTGGGGCGCTCGGCAGCAGGCCGGTGGCGATGCGCTGCGCACCCGCGGCCGCATGGGCGCGCGCGACACGCTCCAATCCCGCGCCACCCTGCGCGCGCCCATCAAGCGCGTCCGCGAGCGCGAGGAGGTCCGCGCGCAGACCGGCGAACGACGCGCGCTGGGCGCGCGCCGCCACATCGCGCCGCGCGGGACCGGGCGAAAAAAGCGCACGCAGCGGCGGTCCGTTCGCCGGTTCCAAGGGTTGTGGCGCTAGCGCTTTGCCGCTCCCTTGGACCGCAACGTCGAGCGGTGCATGGTACAGGGCGAGGGGTTGCGCGCCGACACGCTTGGTCAACTCCGCCGCCTGACGCCGCGCGACCTCGGGACCGGCGGACTGGTTGACGACGAGCACCCAGGGGCGCTCACCCGCAAGCCAGTACTTCAGGAAGTCGACGACCTCGGCGTTCAGGTAGCTGCCCTTCGTCACGACGACGAGCGCCACGTCGCTCACCACGGACAGCGCTTCGCTCGCCGCGCGGTGCCCCTCGCGCGCACTGTCGAAGTCCGGGCTGTCCACGAGGAGCACGCCATCGGGCAACGCCGGTGCTTCGGCGACCGGCAACTCGCTGGCGCCGCCTGGCTCGAGACCGAGTTCGAGACCGTCGCGCTCGGGGTCGTAGGGCACCGGTGCGAAGGGTCCGAGCGCGCCGCGGGCGCTCGCCTGGAGGAGCGCCCTGCGACTGGCGGGCGAACTCGCTCCGACCAGCCGCCGTGTGGCTCCGCCCGTCGCGCGCACCGCCGTCACCGCGCGGCCAGCCAGCGCATTGACCAAGCTGGACTTGCCGGCGTTGTTCGGACCGACGACACCGACGATCAGCTCCGGCCGCCCACCCACGAGCCGCGGCAGAAGGTCGCGCTCGATGCGCGCCCGCGCGCGCTCGGCGAGCCGTCGCGCACCGTCGTCGAATCCGGCCAGGTTCCCAAGCCGTGCGGCGAGGTCCGCGAGTCGCGCGGCATCCAGACTCTCGGGCTCGGCTTGCATAGGGCTCTGCGGAGGATCGGCGCACGGCCCCCCCGGGAGCAAGGACCGTCCGGGCGGCGGCGTGCGGTTCCCGCGCCGAGCACGCCGCCGAGCACGCCGCCGAGCACGCGCCCGACGCCAGTCGTGCCAGCCGGCGCGCAAGGGCCCGTGCACGCATGGCCCCAAGGTCGACCTTCGCAAAGGGGCGAACCGCGTTTCACGCGGAGCCGGGGTCCCGCTCGGGTATCCTGGCCCGCTTGGGCGCACGCGCGGGCCTGCTGCCGTGGGTGACACGCCGTGCGCTCCACGGGGGCGCCTGCGCGGTCGCCCGGCTGGCCGCCGCCTCTGCGAAGCGCCCCGAGCGGCGCCCCGAGCGGCGTACTGCGCGGCCCGCGCGGCCCCCGCAGTGCTGGCCCCACCGCGCTCCCCGATTGCTCCGATTGCTCCGATTGCCCCCGACTGCCCCCAACCTGTGATCCCCGCTCCGTGACGTCCATCGAATCGCTGCCGCGTGACGCGGCCCTCGAGCGCGAAGTGTCGCGTCGCCGCACGTTCGCGATCATCTCGCACCCGGACGCGGGCAAAACGACGCTGACCGAAAAGCTGCTGCTCTATTCCGGGTTGATCGGCACGGCGGGCATGGTCAAAAACCGCAAAGGCAAACAGGCCACGTCCGACTGGATGGGCATGGAGCAAGAGCGCGGCATCTCGATCACGTCCTCCGCGATGCAGTTCGAGTACAAGGGCCATGTCATCAATGTGCTCGACACCCCGGGCCACCAGGATTTCAGCGAAGACACCTACCGCACGCTGACCGCCGCGGATTCGGCGATCATGGTGCTCGACGCGAGCAAGGGTGTCGAAGTGCAAACACGCAAGCTGTTCGCAGTGTGCAAGCTGCGTGGCATTCCCGTCTTGACGTTCATCAACAAGATGGACTTGCCCGGACGCGATCCCATCGACCTGATGGCCGAGGTCGAAGAAGCGCTCGGCATCAAGGCGTCCGCGTACAACTGGCCGGTCGGCACGGGCCGCGAGTTCCGCGGCATCGTCGATCGGATCCGCGGCGAGCTGTTCCTCTTCGAGCGCGCCGCGGCCCGCGGCGCGATCAAGGCCAAGGAAGTGCGTGCGCCCTTTCCGTCCGAGCAAGCACGCGCACTCCTGGGTGATGATCTCTACGCGCGCACGGTATCGGAGCTCGAGTTGCTCGACATGGCGGGCAACCCGTTTGACGCGCAGGAGTTCCTCGCGGGCCAGGTCACCCCCACCTTCTTCGGCTCGGCGCTCATCAACTTCGGCGTGGAGCCGTTTTACGACGCATTCTTGGACCTCGCGCCGAGCCCCGGCCCGCGGCGCGTCGAGACGAAGGACGGCGGCGAAGCCATGCTCGACCCCGTCACGGGTCCGTTCAGCGCCTACGTGTTCAAGATCCAAGCGAACATGGATCCGCGCCACCGCGACTGCCTCGCGTTTGTGCGCATCTGTTCGGGCCGTTTCGAGCGCCAACTTGTCGTGCGCCACGAACGCACCGGCAAGGACGTGCGTTTGTCCCGACCGCACAGCATGGTCGCGTCGGAGCGCAACACCCTCGACGAGGCCTTCCCTGGCGATGTCGTCGGCCTGATCAACCCCGGATCATTCCAAATCGGCGACACGATCAGCGTGAAAGGTGGATTCAGCCATCCGCCGCTTCCGATGTTCCAGCCGGAAGTGTTCGCACGTGTTTCGCCGATGGACAGCGGCAAACGCAAAGCGTTCGACAAAGGGCTCGAACAGCTCACTGCCGAAGGTCTTGTCCAGTGGCTGCGCTCGGGCGACGGTTATCAATCCGAATCGATGGTGGCTGCGGTGGGGCGCCTGCAGTTCGAAGTGCTCGAGTACCGCCTGCGCACCGAATACAACGTGGAAGCACGGGTGGAGCCGATGCCCTATGAGTGCTCGGCATGGCTGAAGGGCGACCCCAAGACGTTCCAGTTGCCAACGAGCGCGCGCCTCGCCTACGACCGCTACAACCGCCCCGTCGTGCTCTTCCCCACCGGCTGGGCGAAGGGTTACGCCGCGCAGAAAAACCCGGACCACACGCTCGCGGACTTCGCGTGAGGACTCCCCTAGCGGTGCTGCGGTGAACGCGGATTCGAACACGCTGCCCGCGGCCTGCCTCCTGTGTGGTTCAAAGCACGGTCGACATATATTGACCGCGCGCAGCATGGAGCTTTGGCGCTGCGCCGCCTGCGACCTCGTGCAGCGCTCGCCATTGCCCAGTGCGACGGAAATCGACGCGCTGTACGCGGGGGATGCGCATTACGGCGACGAGTTGCGGCAAAGCGAGGCCGAGTTCCTCGCGCGCGAGCGCGCGCTGCTCGAAGACCTCGCGGCCAAGGGCGTTCGCGGGCCGCTGCTCGATGTCGGCGCGGGTGCGGGGTACATCCTGCGCGCGGGTTTGGAGCGCGGTTGGAGCGTCGAGGGCATCGAACTTTCGCGGCCCAACGCGGAGCGCATCGCGGCGGAGCTCGGCGTGCGTGTGCACAATGTGGATTTTTCGGCTGCCCCGCTCGAACCGGGCACCTTCGGACTCATCACGTTTTCCCACTCGCTCGAGCATCTGCCCGATCCGGTGGGCGCGCTGCGGCGCGCGCGCGAACTCCTCGCACCCGGAGGTCATATCCACATTGCAGTCCCCCACTGGAACGCGGCCAAGCGCCGCGTTGCCGGCGGTCGCATCGCGTGGATTTACCCCCACCACCTTGTGTACTTCACCGCGCGCACGCTCACACGCGCGCTCAAGGCGGCGGGGCTGAGCGTGGAGCAACGGGACACGCGGCCCATGCTCGGCCGCGACTATCCCTTCCTGTTTGCCTGCCTGCGCCGCGCGGGCCTCGCGGGACCCGCCGCGCGTTTCCTCGGGCTCGCCAAAGCACCGCTCGAATCCCTGCTGCGCAACAACCTCGAACTGCCCGTCCCCCCGTGGCGGCTAAAGGCCGCGCTGTGTGTCGCACACGGATTTCTGCGCCTTTGGCCGGAGCGCACCCTCGGCCATGTCGGACTCGGGGAAGAACTGCGCATCACGGCCCGCACGAAGCCCTGATCGAGCCGGCCTCGGCACACACCGGAAAAAAATGGTCACAAGTCGTGGATCGAAATCTGATCCGATTAAGCGGCGAATTCCGGCTCTCCTGGGTCTCAAACACCTTCGTGTCGCACAGGATCCGCGCGACTGCTCCCCAAGCAGCGTGTCGATGCGCTCCCGCTCCGCGACGCGCAGCTTTGCGGCCCGGACGTGGACTTCCCCCACTGCCCTCTGGACTTCCTCCGCCGTGGCGTGCCCGCTCGCCGTCAGCGCGGCGCTGCGCTCCGTGGCCGCTTCAGCCTGGGCCAGGAAGCGCCGAGCCGCGGCCACGCGCCCCGCGGCGTCCGCGGCCAGCCCGAGCAGCTCCACGCGCTGGATGGAACGCCGCCACAAGTGCGGCCTCGGGTGCGGGCATCCGGGCCAGGCCGGCCCGCACCCGTTCGCGCGCTTCCGCGGCATCCGTGGACGGGACCGAACTTCGGGCGGCTCCGGGGGCCAACTGCTCGTCACACAGGTGCGCCGGGTCGATCCCCGGAGATCCAAAACGCGCGCGCCCCCGGGCGCGGTGGTGGTTCTTGAGCAGGTTCGACGCGGTGGTTTTCAACCAGGCTAGCCCGGGCTATTCATCAGGTTTTCGAGCAGACGAGCCCAAGTCGTCGCCTGGTGGTGCTTTGCGGCCGCGGGATCCACAGTCGACCTTGAACAGGTCAACGAGGGACGCCCGTGGTCGCAAAGTGCCGCCAGAGGGCGAAAGACGACGAAAGGCGGCCGAAGGCCGCCGGTTGGGCCGTCCGATCGCAAAGCTGGTGAATAACCCGGGCTAACGGCCCGCGGGGTTGGCCCGGTGGGCGACGTATCGCCCGGCGACCCTTCGTGGCGTCGGCGCGGCGCCGCTCGTCGCGCCGGGCTCCGTCTGGACCTTCGTGCGCTGGCCAGGCCTGCTCCACAGCGCGTTCGGCATGGCGCAGGCCGTACCCGAGCGGTCGCACTCCAGCGCCTGACGGAGGCCGACGGTTCCGGGACGCGGGCGCGCCCCGGGCGGAGTGCCCGGAGTGCCGCCCGTGGTCACAGCGCCGTCACGGATCGGCGGGAACCTAAGCCCCGCAGCGCGCGACGCCGTAGCGTGTCCCTGGCCCCTCGACCAGGACCTTGACCATGACCGCCCGAAACGCCGTTTGCGCCCTCGCCGCCCTCGCCCTGTTGCTCTTCGTCGCCCCCGTGGATGCCCAGCGCCCCGAACATGCGGAACGTGCGGCGCCCGAGGGCGAGCCCGGACCCATGCCGCCCGACGGCTGGCACCACGACGTGGGGGAACTCGGCACTTACTACCCCCAACCGGCGGACGTGCGCTTTGGCGACGCGCAGGTCAATCAGGACAGGACCGGGGGCGCCGAACAGACGCTCCACGCGCTCGCCGCGACACCCGCCGGCTTCGCCGCGGTGTGGCGCGACACACGCCACGGCAACCTCGGGCTCTTCCTTGGCCGCATGGATCGCGAAGGGAACGTGCTCGGCAAAGAGCAACCCGTGCACGCCCCGCGCACGAGCCGCCAAGTTGAGCCCGCGATCGCCGCCGGCGGGCCGCTCTTCGGCGCCGTTGCGTGGTTCGCGATGGACGGGGGCGCGCAGCAGGTCCAGTTGCGCTTCTTCGAGCGCACGCAGGGTGTGCGCGGACCGATGCATCCGCTTGGAACCGCCACCGGGCGCAACACCGAGGGCGGGGTCGCGCGCGGCGACACCGGGCAGATGCTCGGCCTGGGTGTGTCCGCGGGTTCCGGCCTGTCGAACCAGCGTGCGAGCCGCGCTCCCGCCCTCGCGTTTGCCGACGACGGCACGGGCATCGTGGTGTGGCGCGAGGGTGGCCGGTTGTTCGGACGCCCGGTTTCGGCGGCGGCGGCTGGAGCAAGGGGTGAACCGTTCGACATCGACCAGGGCGGCCCCGAAGTGACGAGCGATGCCGTCGCTGCCGCTTCGCCCAGTGGCGCTTACCTCGTGGGTTGGACCCGCGCGGACGGTGTCGCGGTCTGGGGACGGAGCACGACGGCGGGTGGAGCGCCCGAATCGCAGGGTGTCGCCCTAGCTGCGGGCGCTGGCGAACTGATGGGCATCGCGGCCACCGATGTGGGGTGGTGGTTGCTGGTGCGCGTCGAAGGCGGCGTGGTGTTGCGGCAGCTCGACGCGGATTTGCGCGCGGTCGGCAGCGACATCGCGCCGGTGGAGGGCGCCGTCGTTGCGGCGAGCCTTGCCGCATGGGAGGGCGGCCTGCTGCTCGCCACCGAACGTGCGGGCACCGCGGAGTCGGGATCAAAAGGCAGCGTCGAGCTCCATTCCCTGGATGTGAGTGGTGCTCCCGCCGGCGAACCTATTGCGCTTCCCGGCGAGGGCGGCGGTCCCGCGAGCGGCCCCGTCGTGGCCGCGCGGGGTGACCGGGCGATCGTCGCGTGGACGGACCGGCGCAGCGGCGATTTCGACGTGTACTACCGGGTCCTTGGGCCGGGCGACAAATCGGGCCCGGATCGGCGTTGGAACACCGACGACGCGAGCGCCGATCAAACCGCTCCGGCAATTGCCAGCAACGGCAGCAACCGCGCGGTCATCGTTTGGGAGGACCGCCGCCACGGCGCGTCGCATCTTTATGGACGCCGGCTGGGTCCCGCGGGGCTCCAAGGCGACGAGTTCCACCTGGGCGCGGACGCTGCGCTGGACGTTCGGTCGCCCGCGGTCGCAGTCGGCGAGGATGGGGGTTTCGCGGTCACATGGTTCCAGCAGGGTGAGCGCGGTGTGCAGAGCCTCGTCCAGCTTCACGGACCGGACAACAAGCCGATTGGCCCCAGTCTTGAACTCGGTGTCAGCGCGCGTCCGAAACCCTGGCGCTCCAGTCAGGTCGCGCTCGCGGGGGGGCGCTATGGCGTTTTGACCACCGTGGACCGGCCGGGGGGCGAGGTCGGGGCGACGCTCGTCGTCGCGCTCGTTGCACCCGGTGTCAAACCGACGGTGCACACCGTCGACACGTCCGCCAACGACCTGCGGCACCCGGCCCTTTTCCCCGGCTCCGACGGCGGATTTGTCGCCATGTGGGACGAAGCCCCGCGTGGCGAGCCCGCGCACCTGCGGGGCCGCCGTCTTGGTCCCGACCTCACACCGCTCGGTGAAACCCTCCGTTTCCACCCGAGTCCCACCCGGACCGGCGATTGGGACCCGGCCGGCGCGCCGTGGGGCGACGGGGGGTTCGCGCTGGCGTGGACCGGCAACGAGAGCCCGACGCGCGACGTTTTTGCCCGCTTTTATGATCGCCATGGCAGCCCGGCGAGCTTCCCCATCGCCGTGAGCGTCCTTGCGAACGAGCAGGACTACGCTGAGATGCTGCGCCTTGGCGACGGCTCGTACGTCGTGGTGTGGGAGGACGACATTTCCTACCGCGACCACATCCAGGCGCGCCGCGTCCACCCCGACGGAAGCGCGGGGCCCGCCGTCACCCTGAACCAACGCGAAACCAGCTTCGTCCCGGACCGGACCATGCCCCATGCGGCGGTTCTGGGCGACAGTTTTGCCGTCGTCTGGAGCGATCGGCGGCGCGGACTCGGACACGACGTGTTCGTCCGGATCCTCGGGCCGGGTTTCGACCGCGACCTTCCGCCCGCCACGGTGGAAGCCGCCGATTGAGGAGGTCGCGAGGCGGAAGCGGCCGTTCGGCCTCCGCCGTGTAGCATCCTTCCGCGCGCTTGCGCGCCCAAGCCCCATGCAGCACCACGAGGATCGCACCGACCGTCAACGCGCCGCCGAAGCTTTTTGGGACCGTTGGGCCCTCGCGGGCAACGACGGCGCGCCCCGGGACGGATCGGGCCAGATCGACATCGCGGCCGCGCTCGGCGGCGCGTCGCAGTCCGCGCGCGGCATTCTGCCGTTTGTGCATCCAGGAGCGCACGTCCTCGAGATCGGCAGCGGTGTCGGTCGCGTGCTGGCGCACCTTGCCCCCTACGTCGGCCGCGCTATCGGCATCGACATCTCGCAGGTGGTGGTGGAGGAGAGCGAGCGTGTGCTCGCGGAGTTCCCCAATGCCGAAGTGCTTCATGGAGACGGCGCGAGCCTCGCGGGTGTCGAAGCGGACAGCATCGACCTCGTGTATTCGGTCCTGTGCTTGATCCACGTCGACAAGCGCAGTGCGTTCCGCTATCTGCGCGAGATCCGACGTGTGCTGAAGCCCGGCGGCCGGGCGGTGCTCCAGTTCCAGAACATCCTCAGCCAGCGCGGTTTTGAGCACTTCCAGGAAACCGCCGAAAACGACTTCCCCTTTGAGTTCTACACACCCGAAGAGCTGCGCTTCCTGTTGCGCGGCGCGGGCCTCGAAGTGCTTGGAGAGCACCAGAACAACGAGTTTATCGAGGTGGTTGTCCTGCGCGGCCGGCCCGACGGTTGGGTGCGCGAGTGGCGCCAGGGATTTAAGGTCGACGGCATCGTGCGCACGGGCTTTTTTGCGCCCGATGGCGGTGACATGGCGCAGAAGGGCCGCGTTGACTTGACGCTCGTGAACACGACGGACCAGTGGCGGACCGCCGAAATCAATGCGTCCGTTCACCGTCGCCAGGGTGGACGCCTTGCACGGTGTTATTTCGCCGATGCGGTTGTGTTCACGCCGCCCCAGAGTCGCACCGTCGTCGCGATCAGTTATGGCGGCGAAAGCCGCGGACTCGACCTGCAGTCGGCTGCCGAGCACGTCGCGTTTGCGACTCAACGTGCGGAGCCCCTGCCGGATAGCGGGCGCGTCGAGGTGCACCTCGCGATTATTCCGTCGGGGATGCGCTGGAACGAGGACACCGCGCGGTTGTTCCCGTCGTGCGCGCACGCGTGGACGTTGACCGGCGGGGGTTGATCCCGGCCAGCGCTCCGCACAGATGAACGGGCCACCGGGCGCGCAACGGCCGGGTGAAGATTTTCGGGCGGCTCCCGCCCGGCGGTCGAACCCCGACTGCGCGAATCCGAGATTGCGCGCAAGACTTGATGCTGTGGCGGTTGCTTGGCGGGGCAGCTAGCTAGCATGACCGGCGCGGACTCCTTGTTCGCGTTTCCAGGAAGCGCCATGACCGAACCGCAACCGCCCACGCAACGCCAACAGTTCGCCCAGTCCTATTGGGATGAGCGGGCCTCGCGCGATGCCCATTTCAGCATCTGGGGTGACCCCACGGTGCTTGATCCCGACGACCTCGACATCGGGGCCTTTGAGCGCTCCGGCGAAGTCGCGGTGCGGGCATTGCAGCCCTTCGTGCATCCGGAGGCGGTTGCGCTCGAGATCGGGTGTGGCATCGGCCGGCTCCTGCGCCCACTTTCGAAGCACTGCCGTCAGGTAATCGGCGTGGACATCTCCGCGCAGATGATTGCAAAAGCACGCGATTACCTCGACGAGGTGTCCAACGCCACATTGATCGTGGGCGACGGTGCGTCGCTTGCGGGTGTCGAAGATGGCAGCGTCGACTTCGTTTATTCGCTGCTCGTTCTGATCCACGTGGACAAGCGCAGTGCGTACCGCTACCTGGCGGAGATCCAGCGTGTGCTGAAGCCCGGCGGCCTCGCGCTGCTGCAGTTCCAGAACATGATGTCGGAGCGTGGCCTCGAACTTTTCCAAGGTGTTGTCGCCAGCGACTATCCGTTCGAGTTCTACACGCCCGAGGAAGTGCGCCGATTGATGGGCAGAGTCGGGCTCGAGGTTTACGGTGAGAACCTTAACGCGGAGTTCATCGAAGTTGCGGCGCTCAACGGCGACCTGCGAACGTGGGCGGAGGCTTGGCGCCGCGATGTCGCCGTCGAGGGCACCGGACGGCGGGGAGTGTTCGCGGGCGATTGCGGACTCGACGGGGACGGTGTGCTCGCGGCCCGCATCGAGAACGCGGGAGCACAATGGCGCACGGTGGAGTTGAGCGTTTCGCTCCAGCGCTGCCACGCGGGTGCCCTGCACGAAGTGGCGTGGAGCCACGCCGTGCTGCCGCTTGCGCCGCACTCGGAAGCGGAGATCGGAGCGCGTTACGACGGCAGAACCGGCATGATCGAGCTCGAAGGGCCCACACGCTTGTGGCGCATGCCATCGCGGCGGCCTCAGCGTGTGCCGACGCAGGGTGCGCTCGAGGCGCACTTTGCCGCCATTCCGTCGGGCCACAGGTGGAACGAAGCCACCGCGCGGACCTTCCCGAGTTACAGCGGAGTGCTCGCGCTGCCGAGCCGCTAACGCCTCAGCCCTTCGGCTTCGAGCGGCGGCGGCGTACGGCTTCGCGCAGCACGTATTCAAGGTGTGCGTTCAAGGAGCGCAGCTCGGCGTCCGCCCACGCACGTAGCTCGTCGTGCAAATCCCGGGGCAGCCGCAGGAGGAAGGGCTTGCGGTTCGGTTGCCCGTCGCCACCTCCGTCTGCGCCCGCCGGCGACGCGGCGGGCGGTTCGTTCGATGTTCCGCGCGCGCCCAAGATATCAGTGGTAAAGCGTGCCGGTGTTGAGCACGGGTGTGGGGGATTCGTGCGCGCACAGGACAACCAGGAGGTTGCCGACGAGCGCCGCCTTGCGTTCGGCGTCGAGCTCGATCGCACCCCCTCGCTCGAGTTGCGCAATCGCCATCTCGACCATGCCGACGGCACCCTCGACGATGCGCGAACGCGCGCTGATGATCGCGCTCGCCTGCTGGCGTTGCAGCATTGCGGACGCAATCTCCTGGGCGTAGGCGAGGTGCGAAAGCCGCGCTTCGAGAACACGCACGCCGGCGCGCTCGAGGCGCTCCTGCAGCATGACCTCGAGTTCGTCCGCAACCTGGTCCGAGCTGCCGCGCAGGGTTGTCTCGATGCCGTCGGCCTGACCGTCGTCGTAGGGGTGGCGGCTTGCGAGCTGGCGTACGGCGGCTTCGCTTTGCACCGCGACGAAGTGGGTGTGGTCCTCGACGTCGAAGATCGCGCGCGCGGTGTCCTCCACCTGCCAGACGACGACGACGGCGATCTCGATCGGATTGCCGAGCAGGTCGTTGACCTTCAGCTTGTCGCCATTGAGGCTGTCTCTTATACACATCTCCGAGCCCACGAGACTAAGGCGAATCTCGTATGCCGTCTTCTGCTTG
>ENA-ORBV01007110-ORBV01007110.1-microbial-mat-metagenome-genome-assembly--contig:-NODE-7110-length-19355-cov-5.285144_pt1 | contig 19355 bp, 16 predicted proteins | sample MGYA00237777_ERZ505514 | MGnify/ENA primary metagenome ERZ505514 (study PRJEB26160, sample SAMN06269048) | microbial mat metagenome | isolation source: Oligotrophic lake microbial mat | place... | reverse complement strand
CTGTGCGGCGCTTGTAGCCGTCGGGCTCGCTCACTTGCCACTTGCTCGCGTCGAGGTCGGAGACGATCTTGAGTTCGGTGAGCTCGACGACAAAGGAGGCGCTGCCTTCCTTGATCTTGGCGACCTGCTCCATGCGACGCGGGAGCTTGTCGAGCATGCTGATGGCGATGAGCGACTCGCGCTGGGTGGCGGGGAACTCGAGCTTGATGACCTGGCACTTTTCGCCGCCGACCTCGATGGTGCCGGCGATGGACATTTTGGGGGCGAGCAACTCGCGCTCGAAGGGGTTGCGGTCGAAGAAGGACTGCGGGATGAACTGGTCGCGGTGGGTCTTGGCGTTGCGGTTCTGGGCAGAGTCGGACTGCTTCTTCTCGATCACGAGCTTCTGCGTGTGGTCGAGGTAGGACACGATGGTGCCGTTGTAGAGCGTGTCAACCTTCGAGGGGTCCTTGGACATGGGGAGGAGCATCTCGCCCTGCACCCAGAAGCTGCTGGCGGGGGCGTTGCCCTGGTTGCGGACGAAGCGGACGCTCGACTCGCCCTTCATGGCCAACTGGGCGGCGCCGTCCAAGGAACGCTTGGACTTGAACGTCAGCCCGGGCAGGTTCTTGATCGCGGCCGACGAGTCGGTCAGGAGGGCCTTGGCCTGATCGTCGATCTGCGCCCACGCGGGCGCGGCAACCGAAAAAGCAACCAGTGCACCAGCGGCGGTAAGGGCGAAACGGTTCATCACGGAGACTCCTCAAGATCAGTGGGAGGCCAGCGGCGGCCTTGGGTTGCGTAGGAACTCGAACGATACCGGGACAGGACGAATACCGGAACAAGATCGGGGGCTTCTGGTGTAACCGTCAGCCGCCTCGACGCCGACGGATGCTATCGGGCCTCACGGACGAACGTCGGTCATCGGCCACCTCGCGGGGACGGATAAGCCTTTGGCGGCCCGCCGGGGCGACTTGCCGTCGTCCGAGGCGGCCCGGACGCCGAGACTACCGAAATTTTCACGAACATCTTGGTCGCCCGGCCTTGTTCCGAACACCCTAACGAGCCAACGATCATCTATGAACTCCCCGTCGGCCAGCGCGAAGAAACACAACCTGCGAGCCATAGCCGCCGGTGTGTTCTTCGCCTCCGCTGCCGCGGCGCTCGGCGCGACCGGCGCGGGAGATGCCGGCCAGACCGCCCCACCCTCGGCGACCATGCTGCTCAGCAGCCTTCAGTGGTTGTTGTTGGCCGCCACACCGCCGATCCTGGCTCTTCTGTGGTATCGCGACGTCATTCGGCCCGGCTCGTTCCAGCGGTTGGGGCCACGGCCAACCGGCCCCGCCTCGGCGGTCTCATGGGGTTCCGGCGCGGCTCTGACTTACTGCGTGCTGCTACTCGCGGTGGGCGTGGTCGGGTTGATCGCGATCCCGCGGCTCGGGGGCCCGGAGAGTCTCGCCGCTCGCGCCCTTCCGGCCTTGGTCGCTTACGCCCTGGCCGCGGCCGCCGCGTGGGCGATCACGGGCGTCTTAATGGGCGGGCAGCCCAAGTTGTCGCCGGGGACGGGGGGCGGCCCGCGCCGGTTGGCTCGCGACGTGGGGAAGGGGCTTTGTGCTTTCGGGCTGGCCATCCCGATCATCGGTAGCGTCTCGTTTGGAGCGCTCCTGGTGTATCGCTGGTTGAGCGGCACCGTCCCCGACCCGATCGCGCACGATCTGCTTCGGACCATCGTTGATCGCATCGGCGAGCCGTGGACCTGGGGTCTGATCGCGTCGGCCGTCGTGGGGGCGCCGATCGTCGAGGAGTTCATCTATCGCCGATTCCTACAGACGGCATTGCTGAAGGCCACTGGGCGCACGTGGCCGGCGATCATGGTGACGGCCGCGCTCTTCAGCCTGGTGCATCTGGCGGGCTCGGCCAACGTTCCCATCCACGCCCTGGCGACGCTCTTTGCGTTGGGCGTGGGCCTGGGCATCGTGTTCGAGCGATCGAGGAGTCTGGTGGTGCCGATCGTGGTGCACATGGCCTTCAACGCCAGCAACATCGCGCTGGCGGTGTGGGGGACTTGAGTGCAGCGAGCGAAGCCCACGCCAGCGGTCGCCGCGTCCGCGCGGGACGCGCAGCCCGTGCGCTCGGGGGCCCGCCGCATGGCGGATGTGCCGCCCGAGATGCGGGCTCGGCTGGAATCGGGCGTAGAAGAAACGCGGACGCTTGCGGAGATCCTGGTCATCGACTTCGGGAAGCTGCTCGACGCCGTCGCGCCCGAGTGTGGCCGAGAGGTGGGTGCCGCACTGAGTATCCGCGATGGCGTGCTCACCCGCATGGCCCGTGGCGGGCAGGCCATTCTGGATCGCTTCGGCCCGGCCGCGTTCGAGCGGTTCCGTGCGCACCCTTCGGACACGGTGCGCGGGTGGGCCGCTCATGCCCTCGCGCAGACCCCCAACCTCACCCTCGCGCAGCGCTATCGAAAGATCGAGACACTGGCCGACGATCTCAACAGCGGCGTCCGTGAATGGGCGTGGATCGCGCTCCGCCCGCATGTGCTGGCCGACCTCGATGGTGCCATCAAGCTGGGCGGGCCGTGGGTCGCGGGTTCGAAGGTCAACCTGCGCCGCTTCGCTGTCGAGGTGATCCGCCCGCGCGGCGTCTGGTGCGCGCACTGCCCGCCGTTGAAATCGAGCCCAGAGCTGGGCCTGCCGCTGCTGGAGCCGCTCAAGGGCGAGTCGTACAGGTATGTTCAGGATTCAGTCGCGAACTGGCTCAACGACGCGGCGAAAAGCCAGCCCAAGTTTGTGAAGGAGCTGTGCCGACGGTGGCAGCGCGAGAGCCCGACTGCGGCGACTGAGCGGATCTGCCGGCGGGCGCTGCGGAGCCTTTAGAACCCGCCGCTGTCGGTCCATTCCTAACCTCCGGCTCTCATGACCACGACCAAACCCCGCATCCTCACCGGCGACACCCCCACCAGCACCGGCCTGCACCTGGGTCACTACGTCGGCTCGCTCGAGAACCGCCTGCGGTTGCAGGACGAGTATGACTGCTACTTCCTCATCGCCAACGTTCATGCCTTCACCACGCTGGCCGAGAAGCCCGCGGAGGTGCGGGCCAATACGCTGGGGATCGTGAAGGACTGGCTGGCGATCGGGCTCGATCCGGATCGGTCCACGTTTGTGCTGCAATCGGAGATTCCCGCGATCGCCGAGTTGACGTTTCTGTTTGCGATGATCATCCCTTTCAACAAGGTGATGCGCAACCCGACGCTCAAGACCGAGATCGACAGCAAGGGCCTGGGCGACTCCTATCCGTTCGGCTTCCCCATGTACGCCGTGGGCCAGTGCGCCGACATCCTCGCCTTCCGGCCCGAGCTGGTGCCGGTGGGGCAGGATCAGGAAGCCCACATCGAAATGTGCCGCGATGTGGCGCTGAAGTTCAACCAGCTTTACTCGGGCGTGGGCAACCGCGTGCCGGCGCAGGACCACGTCAAGGCCGGGGGCGTGTTCCCGATCCCCGCGGCCAAGATCGGCCGCGTAGGCCGGCTCGTCGGGCTCGATGGGAAGAACAAGATGAGCAAGTCGCTCAACAACGCCATCTTCCTCTATGACGACGCCAAGACGGTGCAGAAGAAGATCAACGGCATCGTCACGGGCCGCGCCAGCATGACCAGCCCCATCGCGCCGGATCATCTGCTGCTGCATTACCTCGACGTCTTCATGCCTGCCGATCGGGCGGCTCAGATCAAGTCTGATTATGCCGAGGGCCTCGAGGTGAAGGACGGCGTCGTCAAGGCCGAGCTTGCCGAGTCGATCAACACCCTTATCGGCCCGATGCGCGAACGCCGCGCGACCTTTGAAACCCCGGCGGGCGAAGAGCGCGTCCTGAGCGTGATTCACGCGGGCATCAAGCGCGCCAACGCCGTGGCCGAGGAGACGCTGGCGCTGGCGAAGAAGGCGATGAAGCTGGATTTCGGGGCGCGGACGATCGGCTAGATCGTCGCGGCCGCGTCGCTGAAAGCCCCGTCTGCAAGCGCCTGATCCAGATCCCCCAACAGATCCGCCGCGTCCTCGATCCCCACGCTCAGCCGCAGCAGTGCATCGCTGATCCCCGCGCGGGCTCGCTCCTCTGCCGTCAGACCGCCGTGCGTCGCCACGGCCGGTCGGCAGATGATGCTCTCGACGCCGCTCAGGCTGGTTGCGGGGACGATGAGCTTGAGCCGCGACAGAAACGCTTCGGCCGTCTGCGCTGGCGTCAGCTCATCGGCGGCCTTGAGTTCGATCGCGATCATCCCGCCGCCACCGGCAAACAGCCGCGCCGCGCGGTCGTGCTGCGGGTGGCACGGCAGCCCGGGATGGAGCGTGCGGTGCACACGCGGGTGCTCGGCCAACATCTTGGCCAGCGTCAGCGCGGTGTCGTTGTGCCGCGCGATGCGGAGCACGAGCGTCTTGAGCCCGCGGGCCAGCAGGAAGCAGCTGTTGGGGTCGAGCGCCCCGCCGCAGAGCTTGAGCGTTTTGCGGGCCGCATCGATGAGCCCGCGCCGCCCGGCCAGCACGCCCGCGTTCAGGTCCGAGTGTCCGTTGAGGTATTTGGTTGCCGAGTGCATCACCAGGTCGAACCCGAGCGCGATCGGGTGAAAGTTCACGGGTGTGGCAAACGTGCTGTCGATCATGCTCACCAGCCCGTGCCGCGTGGCCAGCGCCACCAGCTCCTCAAGATCCGGTACCTACAGCACCGGATTGGTGATCGACTCGCAATAGATCAGCCGCGTGCGCCCCGGCTTCACCAGCCGCTCGGCGTCGCCCACGCTTGCCCGAGAAGAAGTCGACCTCGATCCCCATCTGCGGCAACTGATGCCTCAGCAGTTCCATCGTCCCGCCATAGAGGGAATCGAGCGCCAATACGTGATCGCCCGCCTTCACCACGCTGAGCAACCCCGCCAGGATCGCGCTCATGCCGCTGCCCGTGACCACGGCGTCGTCGGTCTTCTCAAGTGCACCGAGCTGCAAGCCGAGCTCCGTCTGCGCCGGTGTGTTGTGATACCGCGGGTACATCACCTGCGTCCGCTCGCTCGATCCCAAACTCGAAGACCGTCGAGTTGTAGATCGGCTGAGTGAGCGAGCCGCTGGGCCGCGGGGCGGTCTTGGGGGCGTGGACGCACCGCGTGTCAAGGTGTACCGAAGGTGAGCTGGCCATGCAGGAGAATATGGTTCGGCGCTCAGCGCGGCGTACCGACATCGCACGTGGCCAGAGCCCGCGCGTACACGCGCTCTAGTCCCTGCACCATTTCCTCGGCACTGAACGCTCGCTCGCACATGGCCCGCCCGCGCGCCGCCATCGCTGCGGCTTGGTCGCGGTGCGTCGCCATCCACATCACCGCTTCGTGCAGTCCAGCGCGATCGCCGACTGTCACCAGCCGCCCGGTCGCCCGCTCCGCGCCGACGATGGCTGGATCAAGACACGCCTCGCGCGTGCCGTCGGCGTCGTACGCGACCACCGGCGTGCCGCAGAGCAACGCCTGCGGCACCGTCCGCGGCAACCCCTCGCGCGAACTCGGATGCGCCAGCACGCTCATGGCCCGCATCAGTCCGGGGATCCGCTCAGGCGGCACGAGTCCCGTGATGACGATCTGGCGCGGTGATGGAGGTGACGCGGTCGCTGGCTCGCGATCGAGTTCGGTGACGCTCAGGCCCATGCCCCGCGCGCGGGCCACGAGCCGCTCGCGGCACCAGCCGTCGCCGACCCACAGCAGGCACCAATCCGGCCGGTGCCGCAGTTCATCGGCGAGCGCGTCGAGCAGGTCGTCGTGGCCTTTGTGCTGGGCCAGCCGGGCCACGGTGCCGATGACGAAGGCGTGGTTGGCGATGCCGAGCCGCGTGCGTATCTCGGCCGCTGATTCACCCGCCGCCGCGTGCAGGTAGGGTGCCGTTTCCATGCCGCTGCGGACCGTGACATACTGCTCCGCGCGGCCGATCCCGCGATGCAGAAACTGCGTCGTCATCGCGTCGGCCACGCTCACCGTCAGGTGCGCGCGTTCTGCCGCGAAGCGCTCGGCGAGCGTGTAACCGTGATTGATGATCCGTGTCTTCAGCCGCGCGACCAAGCCGCCGTCCGCTGGCATGAACGGCGGGCCGTGGATGGTGTGGATCACCGCGGGTCGCCGCGCCGGCGAGTTCTGCATTACCGCCCATGCCGCCGCCCGGCCCACGATCCCGGCCTTGCTGCTGTGCGTGTGGACGATGTCGGGCTTTAGCCGCGCGATGAGCGCCTTCAGCTCGCCCAGCGCGAGCCAGTCGCGTCGCGGGTCGATCTGCCGCACCATGTTCGGGACCACATGCGTCGTGATCTCCGCGCCGCTGGCGGTGCGGAACGCCGCCACGCGATCGAGCAGCGAGCCCTCGGGGCCATAGATCGGGCCGAAGGCCAAGTGAACCTCATGGCCGAGCCGCGCCTGCCCTTCGCACGAGAGCACGGTGTTCTCTTGCGAGCCGCCGAGGATGAGCCGGGTTGAGATGTGAAGGATTCGCAAGGGTGTTCACCGATCGGCGGCCACTATATCGAACCGCCCGCTTCGGCTTCCGCCGCGGCCGCGTCGCTGGTGCCGCTGGGATACTCGATCCACTCCAGGCAAAGCCCTTCAGGCCCCGCGGTCGGCCCCGCCTGCGTGCGGTCGCGCCCTTGCAGCGCACGGCTCACATCCTCCGCCGTACGCCGGCCCGCGCCCACTTCCAGCAAAGTCCCCGCGATGATCCGCACCATGTTCCACAAGAATCCGCTCCCCTCGATCCACAACTGATAGCGCCCGACGTCGCGGCCCAGGGCCCGTGGCATCTCGCGCACTTCGCAGCGGAAGACCCGCCGAACTGTCGTCAGCCGACCGTGCCCCGCGCTGGCGAACGCCGCGAAGTCGTGCTCGCCCACCAGCCGCGCCGCGGCCTCGTTCATCACAGCCACATCGAGCGCCCGCGCGTTCCACACATGCGTCACCGTCCGCCGATCCCACAACGGCCGCCCCCGCCCGATGTGCCAGGTGTATGAATATGCCTTCCGCACTGCCCCCGAGATCGGATCAAACCCCACCGGCACCTGCGCCGCGGAGAGCACGACCACATCCTCCGGCAATCGGCTGTTGATAGCCGCACAGAGCCGATCGACGCCGCGCTCGATGGGCCATCCCGCGCCGCGCGGGATGGCCGGGTCGGTCGCCGTGGGTATGGGTTCAGTCGGCGTTGGCGTCGCGGCGATGGGGCCGGTAGTACCCCCGCCCCCGAACACGTCGCGAGGTTCGCACGTGAACGCCGCCACTTGCCCACGCGCGTGCACCCCCGAGTCCGTCCGGCTCGCTCCCAGCAACTCAACATCCTCGCGCACCACGGCTCGCACCGCCTGTTCCACCACGCCCTGCACTGTCCGCAACGCCACCCGCCCCGCGCGCCGCGACTCGATCAGCGGCGTCTGATCCGAGTACGCCGGAGGCCCGCCCGCTACTGCGCCGGGTACAACGCCAGTCGCGACGTCCGCCGGCGTCGACCCCTCGGCCGCCGCTCCGCCAACGCTCGCCCCACGAGCGAGCGGCTCCTGCTTTTGCCACCCGCAGAAGTCCGTCCCGTCATACGCGATAATCAGTTTGTACCGCGGCACGCCGATAGCGTAGTGACGGTTTCACGCCGTTCGCTCCCTTGGCTCTGCGATGGCTTCAAGCCCCCGAGGGCCGCCGGGCTGTGGCCAAAGGTGCCAGTGAGTCATCGAGCGCAACCCGTGGACGCCGGCAGCGATCATCAAGAGCCCCGGCGGGGCCAAGGAGCTGATCGAGCTCCACAACCACCATCCATTTACTTCGACGGCCACGCGCCCAAACTCGAACTTCGGCCAATCGTCACACCAACCCCGTCGCGGGTAAAAACTCCCGCGGTGCCTTGACCAAGTCATCGAGCTTCACCCGTCCCTCGCGCTGCTTGTTCTGGTCGAGGTCTTTGACCGAGACCTCGCCGCCGTCTTCGAGGATGATGGCGAAGTGCGCGTTCTGATCGCTGGCGTCCTTGAGCAGCTTGCCGATCTTGCCGGTGGCTTTGTAGCTCCGCCGCGCGTGCAGCCCGGCTTTGCGGAGGGCCGCGAGCGTCGCGGGCAGCGCGGCGTCACTCTCAAGCGAGCCGTTGGAGATCACAAAGACGTCAGGCCGCAGGCCCAGCTCGCGGGCGATCTCTTTGTCGTTGGGCATGAGCTTCTTGTCCTGTAGCACGAGCGACAGGACGACATCGCCCATGCCGAAGCCACAAGCGGGCGTGGGCGGCCCGCCGAAGAGCTCGATGAGGTTGTCGTAGCGCCCGCCGCCGGCGACGGCCCGCTCGCCGTCGACGATGACCTCGAAGACCATGCCGGTGTAGTAGGCGAGGCCGCGTGCGATGCTGTGGTCAAGCACGCACCAGGCTTCGAGGCCCGAGCTGCGCAACTGCGCCCCGAGGGCGGCGAAGCCGGGCGCGTCGAGCGATGCTGCCGTCGCCGCCGCCTCGTACCGCGCCACGTCGATGCCCAGCGAGGTAAACTGCGCTGCCCAATCGACTGCGGGCATCTTTCCGCGTCGATCCAGCAGCGTGAGAGCGGCCGTCTCCTGCCCCGCCCCGCCACACGAGGCGATCAGCCGCGTCGCGGCACCGCGATCGTTGAGCCTCACCTTGATGGCGTCAGCGCTTAGACCGCATTCCGCGAGCAAATCCACGCATACCCCAACCACCTCCGCATCCAGCAACGCCCGCTCCGCGCTCTCCGCGTCCGCTACCGTAAAGTTGCCCCCGATCACATCACAGTTCCACTGCCAAAACTCCCGCAGCCGCCCCCGCTGCGGCTTCTCCGCGCGGAAGCACGGGCCCTGCCAGAACCACTTGGCCGGCTTGGGCAGCTGCCCCGCCCGCGCCGCGTACATCCGCGCCAGTGTCGGGGTGAACTCGGGGCGCAGCGCCAGCGGGGCTCGGCCTTCGCCGGCGAGCTTGGCTTGTTCCGGGTCTTTGCCGCTGAAGGTCTGGAACAGCTCGCCAAGGATCCCGTCGCCGGACTTCACGGCGTACAGATCGCTTCGCTCGAACGTCGGCCCGTCGATCTCGTCAAACCCGTGCCGGAGGGCGACTTTGCGCCAGCGATGCTCGATCCAGCGCCGCCGCGCGAGCTCGACGGGATAAAAGTCGCGTGTCCCGCTGGGGGCCGGGATAACGCGATCTGGAGGACCGGGGTTGGCGCTTTGGGCTGACATGGGTCGAGAGCCTAGGAGGACCCATGCGCCGGATGACCAGAACGATTTTGGTCAGATTTGAGAATTTTCTGGCGTCGTGCCGCGAGATTATCGCATTCAAAACACGCGGGGCAAAAGGCTACGAGGGGGCCGACCTTTCGGCCAGCCCCCTCGCGCCACACAGGAGAATCTTTGAAGGACCCACTCGTCGGGCCCTGCTTTTAAACGGCTTCAGAAAACCCTATGGTTTCCTTAGGACGAGTATAGCTCCGATCGGCTAAAAAAAAAGGGGCTTCAGCTCGACGGTTCAACAAAAGTGTGGGGTTCGCCAGTGAATCTACACATGTTTATGTATAAATAGATGACTTTTTGGCGAAACAGCGGCGATTCGCGGGAATATACGGAATTTTTACCCTGATGATCAATCTCGTCACGCAGCCTGGTGGAAACTTGTGGATAGGCCCGCGACCGGCCGGGGCATGATTGTGGATAATGGGTAGACAGGGTAGTCCATCGTCGCGCCGATCCACGGCGAGACGAGTCGAGCTCGAGGCCTCCCGGATTGCGGTGCGCGGCGGATCAGGGCATCTAGGAGAGGTCCTGGGGAGAGCGTCCCAATGACCAGGGTCTCTGCGTCGCGGGGATCGGCGGCAAGGTGCAGGCCCATCTCGGCGACCGCGCGGGCCACGGCCCACGCGTTTTTGCCTGGGTCGACCACAGCCACGCGGCCCAGCGGGGCGATCTGGTGGGCGGCGAGCAGGCCGCGGCGGGCGTGTTCGAGGCCGGTGAAGCGATCAAAGAATGGGCCGGGCATGGGGCAGCGGACCTGTCGGCCCAGGGAGCAAACGAGTTCGCCCAGGCCCAGGCAGTAGCCGCCGAGGACTTTTTCGCGGAAGGCGATGGAGGCGTAGCGGGAGACGACCTCGTGCAGTTCGGCGGTTCGCATCTCGTCGGGGGCGTAGCGCTGCGCCACCCACCCGTTGTTGCGAACGAGTCGGCGGATGATGAGGCTGAAGCGGCGGTGGTTGGCGGCTTTACTGTGCAGCACGCGGAAGCGGCGATCAAAGACCACGCGGTAGCCAGCCAGCAGGAGTTTGGCGGAGAGGTCGTACTCCTCGGCGTAGTAGTCGAAGGCGGGGTCGTAGCCGCCGAGCTTGAGGAAGGCGTCGCGGCGGATGGCGACGCCGCAGCCGATGAAGACCTCGGGCAGGCCGCCGGCTTCGTGCCGCGGCGGTTGGCCTTCTTCGCCTGGCAACGTCGGCAGCAAGATCTCCGCGGCGACCGCGCCAACATCGCACGGAGCTTCGCTCAACGCGGCGACGAACCCGTCGTCGATCGGCTGAGAGTCGTCGTCGAGCATCACCAGCCAACGCGAGGCCGGGTCGGCCTGCCAGGCGGCGGTGTTGCGGGCAGCGGCCCCTTGGTTGATCTCACGGCGGATCACCCGGATGGGCACGCCGCTATTGAGCGTCGCCTCGGTGAGGACTGGCGTCACCGACGCGTTGTCAACGATGAGCACCTCGGCCCCGCCCAGGGCTGCCAGCGGCCCGAGCCGCCCCAGCGCGGCGAGCGTTTGAGCGAGCTGCTCGGGTCGGTCGCGGGTTGGGATGACGAAGGAGATCACGGCGTGTGTGCGTGGCGATTCAGATGGCCAGCGGCTGACGCCGCGGGGTGTCGACGGCGGCCGGGTTAAAGGAGAGCTTGGCGGTGTGCGTGCGGACGACGCCGTGGCGCAGGTCGGTGGCGGAGATGGGGATGTTGCCCAGGCGCTGGGCCTCGCACGCGGCGGCGATCGATCCGAGGAACGAGGCTTGGAGCAACTCGGCGCCGCAAGCCAGCGCCAGGGTGGCGGCCGAGAGCATCGAATCGCCGCAGCCCAAGGGGTCGATGGCGTGGCCCGCGAGGGCGGGGACGTGCTCGCCGCGGAGGCGCGAGGCGTAGGGATCATCGGGGCGCACCGACGCGTTGCGGCGATCAAAGGCGATCAGACCATCGGCCCCCATCGTCACCAGCAGCGCGCGGGTCGCGGTCTGATCCATGAGCGTCGAGGCGACGGCGGGGATCGAGTCGTTGAAGTTGCGAGTAGCCTCGCGCAGCTCGGATTCGCTGGGGCAGAGCAGGTCGGTGTTGGCGAAGTGGAGGAGCGAGGCCCGGCGGCCCGAGACATCGCCCGCCAAGACTCTTACGAGCGGGCGGAGCGCGGCGCAGAGCCGTTCGACGGTGGCGGAGGAGAGAAGGCCGTTGCCGAAGTCCGCGACGATGGCGGCGTCGAAGCCCTGGGCCACGCTGGCGGCCATCTCGACAAGCCGATCCTGGCGTGTCGCGTCGAGCACGATGGGCTCGAGCATGTTGAGCTTCATGACCTTCTGGGTGCCGACGAGGAAGCGCTGCTTCTCGGGGATGGGGACGTCGATCACCGCGCCGAGCGTCTCGATGCCCTGGGCGGCGAGGCGTTGGCGAAGCGCCTGTGACGCCGGGCCGTCGGGCAGGCCAGTGAGGAGTACGGGCCGAGCGCCCATCGCGGCGAGGTGGCGGGCGATGATCGCGGCCCCACCGTCGTAGTTGCGGCGTTCGAGCGGGCGGAGTGTCATGACGGGCGATTCAGAGGCCATTTCGGGCTGATCGCAGAGGACGTACTGATCGATGATGGTCTCGCCGACGACCAGCACGCGCTTGCCGCGGAAGGAGGAGACGAGGCTGGTGAGGCGGGCCCCGTCGAGTAGATCGTTGCCGAGCAGTTGACTCAGGCGGGCGTGGTAGGGGTCGATGGAGTCTTCGAGGCTGGCGATGAGTGCGGTGGAAGAGAAGACGACATCGCCGGAGGAGAAGACGACGCGCCCGCCGTGACGTTCAACGGTGCTCCGCTCGGCCTGGAAGCGCGGGTCTTCGTTGGTCTGATACTCGCGGCCCTTGACATAGACATCGGGCCGAACGTCTTCGAGCAGGTCGGCGGCGGTGGAGCTGGGATCGATATAGACCCAGTCCACGCAGTCGAGCTCGGCGAGGTTGTCGGCACGGAACTCTTCGGGGATCAGCGGCTGCCCGCCGCGCTTGCTGAAGGCGGAGTCGCCCGTGATCGTGACGAGCAGCACGTCGCCGTAGGACCGGGCCTGACGCAGGTGGCGGATGTGACCCGGGTGGACGATGTCGAAGCAGCCGTGACATTGGACGACAGACCGGCCGTCGGCGCGGGCCGAGCTTCGAAGGGCCAGCAGTTGCTCTCGGCTGAGGACTTTTCGGACGGTGGCCATGCGGGAGTTATCGGCCTGCGATCGGGGGTGACCTGAGCGGGAAGGGGCGCGGCGAGCCAAACCACCCAACCGGCGGGAACTGCGCGTTCGGACTTGAGTCCGGGTCGATCAACAGCCGATAACCCGGGCGTGAGTCCCCCTGGCATCAGCGCGATCGCTGCGATCGGCGAGCCTCGTGCCGCGGCGCTGGCCCTTGCCCGGACGGGGGGGGCGCGGGTCTGGGAGTTCGTCGCGGCCGCCGTGGCGATCGGGCTCGGAGCCGACGACGAAGAACTGCGATTCCACCTGGCCTCCGCTTATGCGCGTCTGGGGCTTTCGACCGCGGCCCGCGCGGCGTTGACGAAGCTGATCGCCGAGTGCCGGGGGCCGGTGCCGTCGGCGTGGTCGACTTTGATGCGGACGGTGGGGGGGATGCCGGATGATCGCATCTCGCTCGAAGCTCGGGTGAGGATCGCCGGGGCCAACGTGGCCGTGCTCGCTGCGCGTGGCATCGACTTCGCGCCCGCGTTGGAGCGGTGGCGCGTCGCGACGGCCGATGGTTCGTGGTTCCGCACACGCGACGGCAACATTGTCCGACAGTGCCCCGGGCCCGACGGCCCGGTCTGGACGCGATGGGGCGACGAAGCCGGCCGGGCCCGCGCGTGCGTGCTCCCCGATCTCACCGCCGGGCAGGAAGGCCAGCCGTTTTATTTGGAAGGGATCGACCCGCCGTGGTTGTTACAGCGATTGGCGGCCCACACCCCGCGGCGGAGCGATGGGTTCCACCGGCGCTTGGTCATCGTGCAGCGCGACGAGCAGGAGTGGCTCGACGGCTTGGCGTGCGCGGATCTGGGAGCGATCTTGGCAGAGTCGCGGGTGGTGTGCTTTGTGGGCGAGGAGGCCGGCGCGGCGCTCGCGGCTGACCTGGCCGATCGCGCGGATCTTCAGATCGCCGGGCGCAGCATGAGCCCTGCGGCGGCGCGGCGTCCGGTCGAGCCGCCGCTGCACGAGTTGGTATCGACGGCGTGCGAGAACCAGCAGCGCGACTTCGAGCAGATCACGCAGGAAGTGGCGGCCCGCTATCAAACCCGCGATCAGGCGTTTTGGGCGGCTCGATTTGCGCGGGCCCGAGAGGGCGGTTCCGCGGAGCCGCTGCGGGTGCTGATCCCCACGACGCGGTTCTCGACGTTCATCAAGCACTCCAGCCGCGATATTGCCGCGGCGTGCGAGTCGATCGGGGCCAAAGCCGAGGTTCTGCTGGAGCCCAGCGACGACTCGTGGCTCTCGGCCTTAGCCTTTGCCCGGGCGATGGAGCGTTTCGACCCCGACCTGGTGCTGCTGATCAACTACACGAGGGCGCAGGCGGGTTCGTGGGTGCCGCCGCAGGTGCCGTTTGTGTGTTGGGTGCAGGACGCGATGCCGCACTTGTTTGACGCGGCGAGCGGGGCGGCACAGGGGCCCATGGACTTTATCACCGGGCACTTGCACAGCGATCTCTTCAACCGTTTCGGCTACCCGCGCGGGCGAGCGATCTATACGCCGGTGCTGGTGAGCGAACAGACGTTTCACGACGGGCCGATGAGCGACGAGGTGGCGCGAGCGCATGCGTGCGAGGTGGCGTATGTGAGCCATCAGAGCGAGACGCCCGAGGCGACCTGCGAGCGGCTGGCGAGCGCTTGGACCGGCGCGTTAGCCGTCGAGCTGGCCGCCGCGACGAGACAACTGTTGGCCCCGCTGCGCAGGTTGATGGACGGCGGGCTGGGGCCGGAGGTTTTCAGATCGATAGAGCCGATCTGCGGCGGTCTACTGGCCGCGGCGCTGGGCCGGGCCGTGCCAGCGGAGGCATTGGCTCGGCTGCGCTTCAACGTGGCGCACCCGATCGCCGAGCGGCTGCTGCGCCACCAGATGCTGGCGTGGGCCGAGGAACTCTGTCAAGAACGCGGCTGGCGGTTTCACCTCTACGGCCGCGGCTGGGAGAAGCACCCCACGCTCGCGCACCGGGCCCGCGGCGAGATCTCGCACGACGAAGCCCTCCGCGCCAGCTATCGGCATGCTCGAGTGAGTCTGCACGGGGCGCTGGGGATGCTCCAGCACCAACGCGTCATGGAGTGCGCGCTGTCGGGCGGCTTGACGCTCGTGCGCATCAAGCGCGACGACGCCGATCATTTGGCATGGTGGGCTCAGGAAACGATCGCGGCGACGCCGGGCGTGCGTGTTGAGCCGATGCCCGTGGGGTATCACGCTGAATACGAAGGCGGGGAACTGAACGTGGTGCGGATCGCCGACCATGCGCCGGCGATGCTCGCGGCGGCACAGCGCGGGCGGCTCGGGCTTGATGCAGAGTGCGGGGCCCCGCCGGGGTGCCTGATCATCCAGCCGCAGCAGCGGACGCATCCCTGGCACCTCCGCGGCGGTCGGCCCTGGCCGCAGGCCGACGCGTGGCTCGCGGGTGATCTGGCCGATGTCGGGTTCTGGTCGCGAGAGACGTTCCGGGCGGCGGCGGAGAGAGCGATCAGCGACGGTGATGCTCGCGCGGCCCTGGCTGCCCGGCAGCGCCGGGCCGTGCTGGCGCACTCCACCTACCCGCCGTTCGTCGCAGAGCTGCTCGACTTCGTCACGGCTCGGCTGCAAGCCTGACACTCGGCCTCAGCTTTCGGCGGCTACTGCGCAGGTTGTCTGGTCCGTCCACGGGCCCCACTCGCAAGACCGATCGATGCCAACGGCCAGTTGGCGGAGGTATTCCTTGCGTGGGAGTTCGATGATCCCGAACTGTTCCATGTGCGGGTTGGAGAACTGTGTGTCGAGGAGCACAAAGCCGCGTTGGCGCAAGTGGGCAACGAGGTGGACGAGGCAGACTTTGCTGGCGTCGGTGCCGCCGAGGTCGGGGCGCGAGAACATGGATTCGCCGAAGAAGACCGCGCCGAGGTGGACGCCGTAAAGCCCGCCGACGAGCGTGGCTTGGCTGCCGGCGGTGTCGGGGAGCCAGGCTTCGACGCTGTGGGCGTGGCCGGCGTTGTGGAGGAAGTCGTAGGCGTCGATGATCCGGCAATCGATCCAGCTTTCGTCGTGGTCTTGGCCCGAGCGCGGGGCCGCGCAGGCACGGATGACCTGGGGAAACGCCCGATCCGTGGTGATGAGAAACGGCGTTCGGCGCAGTTTGGCTCGCAAGGATCGGCTCATGCGGAGCCCGCCCGGGCTGCCGGGGGCGGCGTCGATGGGGAGGAGCGCGCGCGGGTCGGGGCTGAACCACTTGATAAGCCCGCTCTGCGGCTCGGCCATGGGGAAAAGCCCCGTTCGATAGGCCGTCAGCAGCGCGTCCACCATCGCGGCACCGGCGTCGGTTTGGGCGCTGTCCTCGGGCATCGTGGGAAGATACTCGCGTTGCCGAAGGGTCGCCGCCCGAATTGCGTCTTGGAGTTGTTGCGTGAGCGAGCGACGTTCATTTGTCACCGTCATCCGCTGGCCCTGGGGCTGGCAGCAGCCCGAGCGGATCGGGGCGCTGGTGGCGGCGCTCGGGCTGGATCCCTATGACGCGGAGATGGTCGCGACCCGCCAGGCGCCCTTGCCCGTCGGGATCCTGACGCTGGAGCAGCCAAGGGACGCCGCCTGGATCCTGCGCGAGAAGCGCGTCGCGGCCCTCGCGGTGTCTTCAAAGGAGATCGACGATCTCGCCGACCCTACAAAGGCCAAGCGGCTGGTGGTCCCGGCGGGCGAGCCGCCGGGCTTTTACATGGTCGAGCCCTGGCGCGGCGAGGGGCGCGGGCTGAGCCTCGGCCGGGTCGTATTGATGGTCCGGGGGCGGACTGTGCGGAGCAAAACGACCACGACCGTCGACACCAGCGATCCCTACTTCATGCTCGACATGGTGGGCGGCTGGGAGGGACGAGTTGCCCGCGAACTGCTCGACGATGGCACCGGCGCAGCCAAAGGCCTCATCCGCGAGAGTCGCGACGCCGGCTCGACCGAAGTCCTCGACCTGTGGCTCGAGGACGGCTCGTGCGTCCGTGTCGATGGGCGGAAGTTCAACTTCGATGTGCTGGGGAAGAAGGGGCACTGCGACGCTCAGAACTCCGCGGCCCTGGGGTTGATGCTGGCCGAGCAGGCCCCGACGGCCGAGGTGGACCAGGGTTTTTCGGATTTTCGACCACCGACGGCGTTCCGGGTGCCGCTGGTGAGCAGGGGCGTCGTGACGGTGAGCCGCGACGACAGCCCGATGTTCGACTTTTATTCGCGCTGGAATTTCATCGTTCCAAGGGCCGTTAGGCGGGCCAAATCAGCCGCGGGCTGAAACGCCAACCCGGTTTTCCCGACCAATGATGTTCTGGAGTCCCTCAACATGCCCATGATGACTTTGGCGGCCGAAGAGTTTCCCGTGGTCTTTGGGGTGATCGCAGGGGTCTGGTTGTTATTGGCCTTTACCCACAAGATCATCCGGACCATGTCGCGGGAGCGGACGCGGCGCGAAGTGGCGGCGTATATCGCCGAGGGCTCGATGTCGGCCGAGCAGGGCGAACGACTGATGAAGGCTGGCGAGAAACCGGAGTAGACCGATGATGATGCTGACCCTGGCGGATTTAAGTGGAGACGCGGTCGCGATCGTGGCTCTTGGCTGCGGGACGGCGATCGCGATCATCTCGGTGATCTCCAACTCGGTCAAGAAGATGGTGGTTTCTCGCTCGATCGAGGACAGCCGACGCGAGCTGGCGGCGTATGTGGCCGAGGGCTCGATCACGGCCGCCGACGCCGAGCGGATTCTCAAGGCCAAACCCGACAAGAAATCCGACGATTGAACGAGTGGTCGTCTTCTCGGAGCACATTAGAGCCCCGAGCGGGAGCGCGGGGTCGAGCTACTTCAATCCGCGGACCAATGCGCGATCGGATACGGGGTCGCGCATTACACCCGGTCGATCAGCACCAGCACTCGAAGCGTTTCGGCAATGCTCCATGCCTGGGCCGGGCAGCCGCCCGAACGCTGCGGGTCGGTGGCGGAGTCGTCGCCATCGAAGACCTCGGGCAGGTGCCCAGGGCAGTCGGCATCCAAGAACGCCAGGCTGGGGGCGAGGATCCGGCGGGCCTCGTCTCGCGCCGCTGGCGAGAAGTTGCCGACGCGGAGCACGGCCTCGGCGAGCGGCCCCAGGAGCCACGGCCAGGCCGTGCCGTTGTGGTACGCAGAGTCGCGCTGGAACATGGCCCCGCGATAACGCCCGCGATAGCGCGAGTCGGCCGGATCGAGCGTCCGCACGGCCAGCGGCGTCAGCAGCCGGGTACGCACATAGTCGACCACGCCCTGCTTCTGCTCCTGCGTCAGCGGCGAGTTGGGAAGACTCACGGCGAAGATCTGGTTGGGACGCACCTCGTACTGCGGCGTCCATGGGCTCTCGTGCGTCGGCTGGAGCGAGTCGGCCAGCGAGTTGAGCCGTGGGTTCCAGAAGAGCTTGCGGAACGATTCGCCCGCGCGGTCGCGGAGGGCGGCCAGATCGGCGGCGTTGGGCAGGCCCACGCCTGATTGCACCAGGCTTGCCAGGGCATTGAACCACAGGGCGTTGATCTCGACGGGCTTGCCGTGGCGCGGGGTGAAGGCCACGCCGTTGCGTTTAGCGTCCATCCATGTAAGCTGCGTCGATGCGTCGCCGGCGGAGATCAGCGCGTCCGCGGCGTCCATCGAGATCCCGTAGTGCGTACCGCGGCGGTAGTGCTCGACGACGTCGAGGCAGGCCGGCAGCAGTTCGTCCTTGAACGTGATGGCGTCGCCGGTGATCTCGCGATATTGGCAGCAGGCGTGAACGAACCACAGCGAGGCATCGACGGTGTTGTAGTGTGCCTCACCCGTGTAGTCGTCGAAGACGTTGGGGATGAGGCCGTCCTTGCGGTGCTTGGCAAAGGTCCGCAGCACCTCGCGGGCCTCGTGGTAACGGCCCGTCGAGAGCAAGAGCCCCGGCAGCGAGATCATGCTGTCGCGGCCCCAGTCGGCAAACCACGGATAGCCCGCGATGATGGTCGTCGAATCGGGCGCGCCGGCCAGCGGGCCGTTGCCGGGGGCGACACGACGCACGACATAGGCGTCGGACGCCACGACCAGCGCTGGCAGCGCGGGGCTGGGCTTGGCGCCGGTGCCGAGCGTCTTGCGGGTGGCTTCGATGAGCGCGTCGAGCCGGCCGCGGGTGTGGTCGGCGTCTGCCTCCGGGTCGCGGGCTACATGGGTGAGCATGCCCGCGTGCAGCGTGATGATCGACTGATCACGACCCGCGGGGATTTCGGCCGTGAAGACGCCGGGGTGGAAGAGGTCTTCCAGGAAATCGTACTGGCGGTCGCGTTCCATGTCGTATTGGAAGTCGAACCACCACTGCTCGTCGCGGGTGAACTCGCCCTTGCCGCCGGGTGAATTGGGGGCTGAGAGCGCGAGTGAGAGGGCGGCCTGGGGGCCCGAGACCTTGCAGCCGTGGGGTGCCAGCTCGACATGGAAACGTTCACGGGCGGTGTCGCGGAGGATGAGGCTGTGGAAATCGCGGAGCGAGACCAGCGGGCGGATGGTCAGCCGGGCGGGTTTGCCGCCGGTGCTGATGGAGTAGCGGATGGCGACAGCGGGCTGATCGCGGAAGAGGTGAACAGTCTTGGTGACCCGGGCGGGGCCAACCTGGTAATGCCAGCGGACGTTGACGTCTTTCTCGAAGCGGACGAGCTGGGAGTCGCCGCGCGGGTGGAGCACGCCGGGGCGGAACATGAAGGTGGAGAGGTCGAAGCGTTGTTCAAACTGCGAGCCGGGATCGAGGACGAGCGTCTCGGCGACGGCGTTCAGAGCCATCACGCGCTCGACGGGAGGGCGGAGCGGGGCGATGAGCAAGCCGTGATAGCGGCGCGACATGGCGCCGATGGCGGTGCCCATCGAGAAGCCACCCTGGCCGTTGGTGAGGAGCCATTCGGTGCGGAGGAGGGTG
>ENA-ORBV01007109-ORBV01007109.1-microbial-mat-metagenome-genome-assembly--contig:-NODE-7109-length-19355-cov-19.209513_pt1 | contig 19355 bp, 17 predicted proteins | sample MGYA00237777_ERZ505514 | MGnify/ENA primary metagenome ERZ505514 (study PRJEB26160, sample SAMN06269048) | microbial mat metagenome | isolation source: Oligotrophic lake microbial mat | place... | reverse complement strand
AACTTTTGTTGATTCTGTTGAGAAAATTCTTAGAGAGTTTGGAGAGAACTATGTAATCAATTTTGTTTAACTACTTATCGCTGTTTGACGTAGCTGATCGACTCGTGCGGTTGTGTTTTCGCGCATCCAGGCAGGTTTTACTGCAACTGGCTCACTGTAAAAACTTTCAGTGACGGGTTCGTTAAAGGCGACTTCATCAACCACATCAACCACTGAATCAAAGCCAAAAGCATCTAACGCCTCCGCTTGGACTTCCGGTGTGCTTTCTACGGGTGTTTCCATCGCTACAGCAACGATCGACTCGACCGTAAGGTGTTCGCCATTGTGCATGAGCATCGGCTGCGTAGTGCCTTCAACCACATCAGCCAGTTCCTCTGAAGAAACTCCAAAGGCTTCCAGCGCTGCCGTCTCTAGTTCAACCTGCTCTACTGGCTCTACTTGAGGGTTGAAAACATCCAGATCAACCTTGCCGCCGCTATAGCGAAAGATCGGCTCACCACCCAGCTCGATGTTGATCGTGCCTTTTACTGGTGCTGTCTCCGGCTGTGGCTTCAGCCCGACCTCTTTCAAGAAATCATGTGCAGCTTTGTGGGAGTGGTCGGGATATTCAAAAGAGTCGATACCATGCTGAGACTCATACGCCTGAATCGCGGTTTCAAGCGGGACTGTCAAATAATCGCCGCCGATAACTTCATAGATGTCTGCGATCGTCTTCCCGGCTAAAGCGTCGTAGTCGGCGCGTGTAATCGCTGGCGGCATAGCGCTTATGTCTGAGCGCAACATGGCGGCACCAATCAGTATCATGTGAGAATCGGTCAGCTTGTCTACGATCGACTCTGACCCGATCTCACCGCGAAAGACAATGCTACGTCCCATCTTGATCGTAATCGGCAAATCGGGTGTGTTTGCGCTCAAACCACCTTCAACCCAGCGATCTCTAAGAGCGGTTAAAAAGATGTACTGATCAGTTTTCATAGCTCGTCCAATCCGCTTTGATAAAGTTTTCTGGCAAACGATTGACGAGAATGTCTTGACCCACTTTCACTAACAGCAACTCCTGGTCGCCATAGAGCGTAATCACAGCCGGAACATAGTCAGGATCGAAAAACAGTTGATGCACAATCACTCCATCTGTTTTCAGGAGGACGGACACATCTTCAAAAAAGAATTCAAGGCTGCGAGGGTTGTAGTCACAAGGCATAGACGGCAAAGCTGCTGCTTGGATTGCTTCTTCTGCCAGTGCCGGGAAGTCGCGCAAAATGCCTGCAATCGCCTGTTTTTTTCCGTGTTCGAGTGTTTGAATCACTAGCGTTCTCCAATTTCAAGTGAGGAAACATTTTTGACGGCAGCAGCAACTTTCACAGGTTGAGCCGCTGCTAGTTTGTCGAACATGCCGTTAAAGTTTTGGCGGTTTTGGGGTGATAAAGCTGCCTCTGATGCCTGGATCGCACCATTGCGATCCATTTGAAAGAGGGGTGCCTTTGTTTGGCGATCGGTGATTGTGATTGCACCATCCTTTTGGCGCTTGAAGGCATAGCGCTGACCCTCTAACGACTCCACATCACCGTCCCGCATGAGGCGATCGGCAACCAGCACAGCCTTAGAGCCATACGGAGCCATCTCACCCATCTGATCTAAGCGCTGCTGCACCACTTCAGCACCCTTCAGCCCTTTGGGGACGGCTAAACCATCTCTGGACTGAGCCAACTCGGGGTTGAGCCGACATACGACCAAAAAAGTGTAAGATGAGGCTACAAATCTTTCTCGGTCGGGCTTCTGAATAAAGGCTCAAACAGGGAGGAAAGCATCAAAATTTAACGACAGAATCAGGGTTTTAGCCCCCTGTTGCACTAAATTAGGCGTATGTCGGCTCAACCCCTAGCACATCGCCCGCTCGCAACGCTTTCACCTGCCCCACCTTCAGTGACAGCAACTCATTAGACCGATAGGCCGTGTTAATGCCCAGCGTGAACAAACACAGATCACGGGGACGATCCGCCAGGATTTTCTTAATGCGGTGGATCGCCTTCTTGTCCCGAATCGGCTCCACCTTAATCGCCTTTGTATAGTAGTGGAGAAATTTTGGTCGCCAAGGCTGAAACTCCTACCCAGTAGATCTTCTGGCTGTAGCCTTGATTGAACGCTTAAAGAGTTAAACTGTCCCACTATCGCCTCTAAACGGGACAGTTAAGGCTGCAAACCCCTGGTTTTACGCTGATATAGCCTTCCGATTGCCAACAGCCCAGGTATCGAAAATGGGACAGTTGCTCTTAGCGACCATTTTTTCTCCATTGCTAAACAAAGGCGATCATTGCGCCTCATGACAACCTAACATTGCCGAAAAGAGTCATTTTCGGCAATGATTGAACATGCTCTTTGTAGAATTAAATTCTAAAGAAGATTTGACTCTATAGGAGGCATCACCAGTGAAGTACAAAGCTAACAGTAGGTGAGAAACTCAAAGGTGAGATTGTAGAGCAGCAGCACTGTAGAAATTTAAGGGGCAGGATCTTTAGGCAAACTAGAGGCGGGTGGAGCCACTTCGACTGGGGCAGGCAGTGGGGTCACTTCCACGGGAAGTGGTTCCGAACCTAGAGGAGCAGGGAGAACCGTTTCAACGGGCGGACGAACAGGGGCGGGGAGATCTATAGGGGCGACACCCTGCGGGTATCGCGGAGAGAGCGTCTCTGTTTTTTTCGCTGGCGTAGATGCAGGTTTAGCCGGAGATTCATTAGCGGCAGCGGTTGGCTGACGTTGAGGTGCAGTTGGTTGGGGTTGTTCCTGGTCTGCTACCTGCCGCCGTTGCTCATTTTGACGTTGATAGTTGGAGCCTTCTTCTTCAAAGGTGACGCGCACTCGCACATTCTGCCGTCCGCCATCGGGAATAGTTTTGGGATCAAAGCGCCATTTGGAAAAGGTTTCTAAGGTTTCTCGATCCAGATCAGAGTTACCACTCGATTGCCGCAGGCGAACATTCGTGACTCTGCCATCGGAACCAATGTCGTAGGTGACGCGCGGACTGCCTTCAGAACCGCGATATTTTGGTTTGGGACATTCTAAGCAAACGGGTTGCGGGGCACGATCGCTCTTAGGTGGAGCCGTTCGCGTGGCGGTTTCGTCCGGTTTGCCCGCCGGATCGCCGTTCACCTGTCCATCCGATTGTCCATTGGGGACTCCCCCCGCTTTACCGTCTTCCTGTTCACCTGGTTGTCCATTTGGTTTACCAGTCGGCTTGCCATTAAGATTAAACCCAGCGCCAAATCCACCGAAGCCAAAGCCAAACCCTTGACCGTCTGGGCTAGTGATGGGACCAGAACCGCCAGATTGGGTAGGGTTTTCACCCGTTTGATTGGTGAGGGGAGTTACAGGATCGTTTGGCGACGCAGGGGCATCTTTACCAGGGGCATCTTGTCCGGCAGGCAGAGGAGCTTGGCTGGATGGGGCAAGCGGCAGAGGAGCAGGCGCAAGCTGAGCCGCGATCGCCACGTCCTGAGCGGTGGCAACGGCAGTAGGGGGTTCGGGTGGGTCAGCGACCATCTTTTCGACGGTGGGTGGGTCAACAGGCGCATCTTCTACCACAACTTCCAAGTCATCCTCGTAGGCTGGAATGGCCGGATTCCAGAAGTTACCAACCTGCACCGTCATGGCGATGGCGTGCGCCATCAACGAACCAAGTACGCTGCATCCCAGAAAGAGCTTGAGTACTCTCTGTTCCTTGTGGCGTTGGTGCAGGATGCGTTCAGAGGGCTTCATGGGCGGGGTGAGGGGTTGGGGGTGAGGGGTTGGGAGGAATGGCGGGTGGCGATCGCGAGTTTAGCTCCAGGAATTTGGCGAATTTGATCCATTACCGCGATGACGTGGTCGTGAGTAACAGAGCCATCTGCATTCAGCACCACCACCAAATCTTGACCAGGTTGAGCAAGTTGCTTGATTGAGTTCGGCAACGATGTTAACCCGATTGCATTCTTGTTGAGAAAGAGATTACCTTGTTTATCTAACGTGACGGTGGCGCGAACTGTTTTTTGTGGTTTCGCCGATTGAGCTTTGGGCAGGTTAACAGTTAAGCCTTCAAAGCGTCCCAAAACCAGTGTAGACATGATGAAAAACGTGAGAATGGCAAAGATCACATCGATCATCGGCACAATGTTAATTTGGGGTGGCACATCAGGTTCAATGGGCATTCGTCGTCGCATAGAATGCCTCCCGTTGTAATTTGAGATGTCGTCGGTGGATTAATTCTAATTCTGCTGCGTATTCTTGAATCAAGGCAAGTTGTCGCAGGTAAAAGCCCCGAAACAGGTTGGCAAAAAACAGGGTGAATACAGCGACGACCAACCCAAAAGCAGTAGATACCAGGGCTTCGCTGATGCCTGAAGTGACTCCGGCAGTTTTGGTGCCGCCAATGTCGCCCAGGTTGAGGGCAGAAAAGGAACGGATTAACCCCAACACAGTTCCCAACAAGCCCAGCAGAGGCGACAGGGTGACGATGGTATCAAAGATGTTGCTGAAGCGTTTGAGCACTGGAACCTCGGCTTGAATAGCACCGTCGATCGCCAGGGCAAATTCTTCGGGTTCAGCATCTTCTAAAGATAGGGCTTTGAAAAAAATGCGGGCGATGGGGAGATCAACGTTACGGTCTAATTTCTCGATTGCCAATTTGGGATCATCTCGATACAACACTAATACATCTTTGATCACCCGTTCTTGACGACGGTTAAGCCGTCCCCAAAACACAATGCGTTCGGCAATCAGCGCGATCGCCGTGATGGAAAACAACAGCAAAGGAATCGCTACAATTCCTGCTGCCATTAAGATTTCGCCCACTCTTTGCATAAATCACTCTGAATTAGCTTGCTCAAACACCCTACTGCAAAACATATTGCACATTAATGTTCTATGGAGTTGAGAGCAAATAACAATCCTACCAGGGGGGATATAACCAGAAATTTATCTGTAGATTTGAGCCAGCCAGTTTGCAATTAAATGACACGGGCTTTGGTGCAGATGTTCATACTGGTTTGTGCTATCGAGGCACTACGCTCAACCAAAACCTGTTCGTGCTAAACGGGCGACCGCTCAATACCATCATCAGCACTTACCACGGTGCCACCGATTTAAACCATATTTTGACCAGTGGCATCGATCGCCCTCAGAAAAATTCTAATAGCGCTGATTTTTGTTGAGCTTATCCCCACCCAGGGCATAGTATCTCCTTGCTTTCATTGATAACATCTACAGAACAATAAAACTGGTGAAAACCTTTTACCAGCTCGCTTCTAGTATTTCAGACTTAATTTGAAGCTGATGAAATCAGCATTTTATATGGCAATGTTTTGGAAATCAAATTGATTTTCAAAGCGCTGACGTTGTTTGATGTGTGTGAGGACTGGGTAATGCAACGGTTAGGAATATATGGGGCGAGTGTTGTCGCGGTCGTCGCGACGGCCGCGCAGCCTGCTTGGGCACAAGTTGTGCAGGTTACGGGTGTAGAAGTTCGAGCTGTGGATCAAGGCATTGAAGTGGTATTGCAAGCGGCAGGTGGAACCCTGGCGACCGCAACTCCAACCCGTGACCAGAATGTGTTTACGGTAGATATGAACAATGCCCAATTACAGTTACCGGGCGGTCAGCCATTTGAGCGAGCTAAGCCATTGGCCGGCATCTCCAATATTTCTGTAACTCAACTGGGTGAATCCACCCTTCGGATTGCGATTACGGGAGAGACGCAAGCACCGAATGTGAAAATAGTCCAGAGCGATCGCGGCTTAGTCCTGGCCGTGACTCCAGGGAGCGCGGTGGAGGAAGAGGAAGAAGAAGTGACCGTAGTGGGAACCCGAAGACGGACGTTGCGTTCAGAAACTCCCGCCACCGTTGAGGTGAAAACAGAGGAAGAAATTCGGCGAGAACAACCCCTCGCCCGCACCATTGCCGAAAACCTGCAAACCCTACCCGGTATTTCTTTGAATCGGTTGGGTTTAGTCACAACGAACCTCAACATCCGAGGCTTGACTGGAGAGCGAATTGGCTTACTGGTAGATGGTCTGCGGGTGCCAAATCGCCAGTTTGGTCCACCCTTCGGCAACTACGATCCATTTCGGATTGAGCGGATTGAAGTTTTGAAAGGTCCGGCTTCGTCAATTTATGGAGCCGATGCCTTTGGGGGAGTGGTTTCTTTGACCACGACTTCTCCCCGCCCCGATCGCCCGTTTCGAGTTCGCACAAATTTGTTTGGCGGTGGGTATGGCGAATTTGTCGCCAATGGAGAAGTGCAAGGACCAAATTTCATTGTGGGTGCTTCTACTCGGCGGGGAGGTGATGCTCGCGATGGCAACGGGAATCGCATTCCCTTAGGCACTACCTATGAAATTTTTGATGTCTACGCTGCCGGACGAGCCGACATTAGCCCGATTGAGCGGCTAGAGGTGCGCTTCGATCGCTACCGCCAAAATGACGTAGACTTGCCCGGATTCGCCAGTGATCCTACCAGTGTCTTCCAAATTACGGCTGCTAGAAACGTCTTTCAGAATAATGATAACTACTCACTGGCGTACATTAACGAGGGCGTACCTGGTGGAACCAACTTCTCCGTTCGCACTTCTTATCAACAGTTCAAAGACCAGACTAACCTCAACAACTTACTCTCAATTCCGGGTCGAGTCGTGAATCGGGGGCCTTTTCTGCCCCCTCTAGTCATTCCGCCACTCCAGATTCCTGGCTTTTCATCCAGCAACTTTCTGACAGAAACCGTTAGCGTTTCGGCGCAGGGCAACACGCCCATCGGCTCTGCTATTCTCACTTATGGCTATGACTTCAGCCGTGATAGTAATGCTTCGCAAGATTTGGTGACGAACCTATCCGGTCCCTTAACGACTCGCACCTTCAACGGGATTTTTCTACAATCGTCTTACACTGTGGTGCCACCTCTCACCCTAGCAGGCGGTATCCGGTTTGATACGTTTGACTCCACCAGTAATCGCAGTCGCGATCGCAATGATAGTGCTGTCACCTTCAACGCTGGAGCAATCTATCGCATCACCAATGAATTCGCCGTTCGCGGTAATTTTGCCCAGGGGTTCCGTCCACCCACACTCCTGACGTTATTTGGCAGTAACATTGATGGCTCCTTCTTCGCGCCCACTCGTGGTCCGATCGTCTCCAATCCCAATTTAGAGCCAGAACGAGCCAACAACTTTGACCTTGGCTTAAACTACTCTTCCGGCTCTTTTCGAGGTGGAGTGACGTACTTCCGCAATGACATTTCTAACTTTTTGGGATTTACCGCGATTAGGTCTCGCCCGACTGCCGCTGGATTCGCCAGCTTCCAAACCGCGAACAAGCGAGTGATTTTGCAAGGCGTGGAAGTGACAGCCGCTTACCTTTTCAGTCCACAATGGGCATTAGAAGGAAACCTCACCTACTTTGATAGCCGCGATACGTCTGGTGTGCCGTTACAGCAACTCGAAGTGCTACCCACCACGGCTCTGGTGCGGTTGCGGTATGATGACGGTCGCTTCAGCGGCTTTTTGCAATCCCGCATTTTCGGCGGACAAGGCACCGTGCTTTTAGCAAACAATGTTTTAGGTAAAGGTAGCCCTGCCGCGACCGTATTTGATTTTCAGGTGGGCTACCGCTTTACTCCTGGCGCTCAAGTCACCCTCAGCATCGAAAATATGTTTAATGCCGATTACGTCTTCCCCACCGTCAACCTATCCGCCCCCGGAATCCGGTCCCTAATTGGCCTCCGCATCGATTTTTGAGTCTTTATGAACGGTTGCAAACGCCCTTACCATCCCTCTACTTCCCCACTCCCTACTCCCTCATGAAACCCTGGACACTCAAAGACTATGTTTTTGCAGCCTTCATGACCATTGGTATTGCCGTTGCCTCTGCGATCGCGGTGCCACTCACCTTAGGCATTCCCTTACCTGGTGTTCGCACGATTGTTTGGGCACCCTTTGGCGGCATTTTTCTCACCCTGGGGATGGCTCGACTACAACGCAGTGGGAGCGTTGCCTTGATGATTGGGACCTTGGCGTTGCTGCTCAGTCGGTTGTCGTGGATCATTACGGCCTTTCTGGTAATTTCCCTGGTGATTACCGAAATTATGATGCTAGTGCGAGGAGGCTACCGCAGCAAGTTTAATCGCTTACTCGGAAATGTAATCTTCTTTGCCAGTACGACGGTAACGGGAGCGCTCATTGGTGCCTACACTGCGTCTCCAGGTCTCACCCAATGGCTATCTCAACCGTGGATTTTGTTGCCGATGACACTCCTCTCTGGTTTAGCTGGGGCGATCGGCTGGTGGTTAGGTGAACTGGTGATTAAGCAACTGCAACGAGCTGGAAAACTGGATGTCGATCGCTAGGGCTTCATCGAAATCTCCAGGTTTTCTAACCAGAGTCAACCCACTGGCAAAAATCATTGTCAGTTTGGTCATCACGGGCATGGCATTCTCGGTGAAAAATGTGTGGGCAATGGGTGTTTTGGCGGCGGTGTTAGTGGTGTTGCTCATGCTGTGTATCACCCGTCAAAACATTCGCCAGATCGGGCAAGGGATGATTGCTGGAACGATCGCGTTGCTGTTGTTTGTGGCGATCGGCACGTTGCTCCTGAACAATGTTCAAGCTGCGTTGCTGTACGGGTTACGTCTGGTTGCAATTTTGCTGCCCACGCCTCTACTTGCCCTCACTACTCCTCCAGCCGATTTAGTTCGGGCACTTCAGGCAGCAAAACTGCCATCGTTTCTCATTTTGAGTTTGATGCTGACCTGGCGATTTTTGCCCATCATTCAACAGGAGTCACAGCGCATTCTGGAGGCAAATCAATTACGGGGAGTCGATATCAGCCGTCAACCGCAGCATTGGTTTGCCGGATTATTTGTGCCACTCATCTTTCGCATTGTTAGCTATGCCGATGATGTCACAATTGGTTTGGAGACGAGGGGATATGATCCCAACGCAACTCGGAGTATGAGTCAACCCTTGGTCTGGCAGCTACGCGATACTCTATTCGTAATCGGTTCTGTATTAGTGGTGGTATTGGTCGGATATTTAGATTCAGTCAATGCAGGAGGATAATTCAATAGAATGCCTTCTCTGCTAACCATTACTGATTTGTCCTTTACCCATATCGGTCGATCTCAACCCACGATCAACCCCATCCACCTCACTCTACAGGTGGGAGAAATTGTATTGATTGCCGGGGCAACGGGAAGTGGTAAAAGCACATTGCTCAACTGCATTGCCGGTATTTCACCGATTCATACAGGCGGCACGCTCACCGGCAATATTCAATACAATCATGAATCGATTTTAGAGTGGTCAGTGCAGCAGCGATCGCGCATTTTAGGCATCGTTCTACAAAATGTGGAAACTCAACTTTTTACCGACCAAGTCACTGAAGAACTAGCATTTGGGCTGGAGAATCTCAATCTTCCGCCCGCTCAGATCGGTCTTTTAACCAACGCGGCTTTGCAGGAATTTGGGCTAGAGTCCCAACGAAATTGGGCAATTACTCAACTCTCTGCCGGACAAAAACAACGCTTGATCCTGGCGTGTGTGCTGGCAATGAACCAACCCCTGCTGTTGCTCGATGAACCCTTTGCCTACCTCGATCGCGCTGGGGCAGAATTATTATTACGCTTGCTCAAGCATCGCGCCACCCAAGGACAATCCATTCTGCTGGTGGAGCATCGATTGGATTTGGTCAAGGACGTGTGCGATCGCGTTTTTCAGTTTGAGGCCGGTCATTTAGTCGAAGGGGGTAGGGCGTTGGCTTCCGTGAGCGTCAACCGAACGGGAGTAGAGAGTGAGGAAGCCATAAAACATGCCCCTTCCGGTTCTCACATTCTCCAGACGCAGAATGTGAGTTGGGGCGGGTATCCTGCCTTTCCTGATCTGGAAATTGGTCAGGGAGAAACGGTTTTACTGAAAGGAGACAATGGCTGTGGCAAAACGACATTGCTCAAACTGCTGTGTGGATTGTTGAAACCATCGACCGGAAAAATTAAACTATTCGGTCGCAATACGAGAAAACAGCGGGTCGTTCATATCGCCAAAACCGCTGGATTTGTTCTCCAAAATCCGAATCATCAGCTATTTGGTGATAGTGTGCGGCAGGAAGTCTTACAACCCGGAGTGACGACTCTGGCAGCGGAACAAATGTTGGAGCAGTTGAGGTTGAGCGATCGCGCTGAACAACATCCCCAATCGCTTTCTCAAGGACAAAAACGCCGATTGGCCCTGGGAGCAGTTCTCGTGCGTCAACCCCAACTCTGTTTGCTGGATGAAATTACCGTTGGACAAGATCCCCAATCCCTCAGCCTGATGCTAGAGGTATTGAGGAATTTCACCCAACAAGGCGGTACCCTGATCCTCACCAGCCACGACCCGCAAGTGGCAGATTGTCTGAATGCCAGAGTGATCCAGATAGGATCTAGGGGCTAGGGGCTTAGTGCGTCATCCCTGCTCCTGCGGGTTGGGCAGCAGGTTGGAGCAAGCTGAGCAAATGACCATCGGGAGTGCGGACGGCGGCAACTTTACCAAAGGAGGGTTCGCGGACTCGACCTTCTAACTTCGCGCCCATTTCTTCCAGTTTGGTCAGCATGGCATAGACATCATCCACGTGGAAACTGAGAATGGGCGTATCCCCAGCATTGTAGGTGTGTTCTGCGGAGTGCAGCGCGATCGTGGTGCCGCCTGCATCCAGTTCTGCCCAACCGGGGCTTGCCATTCTGACGGTTAAACCCAACCCTTCGCTGTAAAACTTTAACGTCGCTGGAATGTCTTTCACCATCAACATAATATGCTTGAATTCTGCCGTCATAGATTGCTCCTTATCGTTTCAATTGAGGATTACTAACACTTACCTGCCGATGATTCGTTCAAAAGTTTCGTCAGTTGCTTCTTACCTTAAAGTAACTGTTCTTAGAATTGCAATACGAATGCCCTTAGTTTTGCAAACTAAAGTCTAAGATGTGTTTCGCTGTGACTTGCGGTTGCTCAATGTGGGGAACGTGTTTGCTGTCTCGAATCCAGATGAGTTGACTCCCAGCAATGTCCCGATGAAATTTTTTCGCGTCATCAGTGCCCAACACATCATCTGCTTCACCCCACAAAATTAGTGTGGGGTTGGTAATGTGACCAATGCGATGCCCATGGCTCATGCAGGCATTTTCACCCAAAAAACTGTAGCCTCCACTTTTAGTAAAGGAAACCATTGAATCATGCCAACCAGGCATTTCTGTATGAATGACCGAACAGCGCAGCAGATCTAGCAGATCGGGATCAGCGTTTGTGGACGTACTGAACTCCAACGCTTTGAGTTTGCGCTGTCGCAGATACTCAACGGCCCAATAATCCAGAGGTGGGAACAGAAATTTGACGTAGGGCGGCGGTCCGGTGTAACCTACGCTGTCAATCAACACCAGTTTGGCAACGATTTCGGGATGGGAGAGAGTGAAATCGATCGCCACCGCTCCGCCCATCGATGCCCCCACCAGAATCATGGGTTGACGAATTTGAGTGTGCCAAAAATGATACAGGTGAGTCTTGATGTAGTCTGGAGTGCAGGCAACGGTAGCGGGACGAGCGGTGAAACCAAACCCCAGCAAATCGAGTAGCCAGGTTGATTGATGTTGCAAAAGCGGGAGCAAATAGCGAAACTCCAGCAAAGAACTATCGAAGCCGTGCAACAGCAGGATAGGAATACCACCGCCTGACTGTTGGACAAAAGCAGTTTCAATGGGTCGAGGACATAAGGGAGTAGCGATCGAGCACCGTTGCATTGCTTGCACTAAGCTTACTGACTCTTCTGCGGTTAATTGCGCGATCGAGTCGGGCAAAAAATCGTGTGTTTGCATAAGTTAGCTCAACACCCCAACTTTGTCAGATTCCTGTGCTCCTCGCTTCTGCGCCCCAGTCCCCATTTCAATTTGAGCTTCAATGTCGTGATAAATCTCCTGTAGTTTTTCTCGTTCTGCATCCGTCGGTTGCCAGTAGCCGCGATGGTCTGCCTCACCCAGTTTGCGAATAATTTCCGCTTCAGCATAAGGATTGTTGTCCATTAAACGTTGGCGCATGGCATCATCAAATACAAACCGTTTGGCAACCTTGCTCCAGGTGGCAGTGCCGACACTCTGAGTCAGGGCATCGAGTCCAATCAAATATTCCACTCGATTGGCGATTTCCTGCGCTCCTTTATGGTCATGGTTCAGCATCCCGTCAATCCATTTTGGGTTAAACAACCGACTGGTGACACCCTGGCGCACGGCTTCTTCAATGGTTTTGACTTGAATCCGTTCTTTGGTCGTATCGGCAATGAGGACTTGCGGACGATCGCCGCTCACCATGGTGGTTGCCTGCGCCATGCCTCCAAAGAACTCGTAGTAGTGGTCTACATCGGTGACTTCAAATTCATGGGAGTCGCGCACCTGAGTAATGAATTTCGTGCGTCCCAGTGCAGCCGTAAATGCCTCGCGAGATTGTGTTCCGGTGAGGCGATCGCCATAAAGATACTGGGTGCGGTTGATATACAGTTCACCCAGGTCGGTTTCGCTTTCCCAGGCGGCTGTTTCAATCATCGTACTCAAGCCGTTGCCATACTCGCCAGGCGGAGGACCAAATAACCGAGCAGATGCTAGTCGAAATGCCTGCGGATCATTGCCAAGCTGCGCGGCAAGGGCGATCGCATGACGACGAACCGAATTCGTCTCCAACGGCTCATCTAACTGGGCGACGGTCTGAAACGCCAGATCGATCAGCCGTACCAAGTTGGGAAATAGATCCCGGAAGAACCCGCAAATGTTGACAGTGACATCCACTCTGGGGCGACCCAATTCTTCTAGAGGAATGATCACTGGCTTCATAAAATAACCCTGCCCGCGATCGACCTTTACGCCGATGTAGCGCAGAATCTGACCAATCGTTTCGCCGTAGGTTTTACAGGTTTCAAAGCCCCAGAGAATCACGCCCACTGCATCTGGATAAGCGCCGTGTTCCGTGTGGTATCGACGCAGAGTTTCCTCGGCAATACTTGCGCCTCGTTCGTAAGCGCTATCGGTCGGAAGTTTGGTGGGATCAAATTGGAACGTATTGCGTCCGGTGGGATATGTGTGAGGCGATCGCACCGGATCGCCACCCAGTCCCGGTTCCACGTAGCCACCATTCAAAGCATGAAGTAGGGATGCCATCTCATCGGTTGTTTCGACCCACTGAGCGACTTGATGCAGGTAATCTAAGGCGGGTTGAAAGGTGGAGAGAGGAGGAGAGGGGGAGAAGAGTTCTGCAATCATTTCCCGGCTCTGTTGTGCCAACGTTTCAATGCGGGAGTCTGCATTGTCTAATAGCTGATCGTAATCGAGCCCCTGCGTTTGGGCGATGAGGCGAGGTAGAGCAGGGGCTTCGGGGCGATCGTACCGGGCGATCAGGTTCAGGTAATCAACTAAGCTGTCTCCCTGTAAGCGATGACCAAACGTGTGTAGCCCCACTGGAATGGCAACTCGTTTCAGTTCAAATAAATCCTGATGGAGCGTTTCTAACGCATTTTCATACGATGCAAAATCAAATTCTTCAATCGTTTCGATGGTGTCTAACTGATCAATCTGAGCCGATGTTAATTGCAGCGGTACATCGTGCTCTAGACAAACGGCGGCAATCTGCCGTAGAACACTCACCGCACGCGGCAAACTCGCTTGCTTCTGCACTTCATATTCATCGACTAAATCTTCTAAATGATCGAGATACTCATACAATCCGGCAGGAGTAAAGGTGGGGGAGGCATAGCTCACCAATTGGGCATAGCTGCGGCGTTTCGCGATCGTCCCTTCTGACACATTCACCACATGATACACGTAGGTATGCGGCACAGTTCCCAACAATGCATCTGGTGTAGAATCCTGAGCTAAAGCGACCTGCTTTCCAGGTAAAAATTCAAAGGTGCCGTGGGTGCCAATATGCACAATCGCATCTGCATTCCAGCCGCTTGGCTCGTCTAGCCAACGGTAAAACGCATTGTATTGATGGTGGGCGGGGAGACTATCATCATGCTGCAACTTGCTGGGGTCTTCATGCACTCCCCGCGAGGGCTGAATTGCCACGACGACATTGCCAAATTCAATCCCTGCAATCAAAATGTCATCCCCGTCTACCATCAGATCGCCGGGAGGAAGTCCAAAGGTGTTTTCAGTTTGTGTTTGTAATAGTTTAGGTAATTGCTTATACCAGTCTAAATAGATTTTTAAGGGAATGCGAATGGCGTGTTTGGCAGTCAGGTGAACCGAGGTGAAGTCGCCGTTATGCAATAGTCCGCGACTTAACAGCAGTTCCTTCAGGGTGTTGGCTGCGGGTGGCATGACACTGTAGCCTGCTGCCTGCATTTGCACCAGAATGTGTTCAACCGAGGCAAACACATCCAGGAATGAAGCTGTTCCCAAAGTGCCTTCACTGGGCGGATAGTTAAAGATGACGATCGCCACTCGTTTCTCAGCATTTGCTTTACGTTGTAGGGCAGTGCGTTTCAGAATCCGTTGTGCCAACCGTTTGCCGCGTCCAGCAATGGGAGTGGCGATCGCGTCGTCGGATAATCCATAAATAATCACGGGGTCAATCGCCCCATCCAATTCAGGAAATGCCACCGTCGAAAGCGTCTCAATGGGTGGGAGACCTTCCGCCGTTTGTTCCCACTGGGTGATCTCCCGATTATTCGAGGTAATGGCAACGTAATAGGGAATGTCTAGTGCTTTCAGGAGCGCGATCGTTTTTTCGGGATTGCCGCCCAGCGGACCGCCATCCAAGCGGAACCATAGTAGAGAGACGATCGCATCACAAATCCGTTGTCCATTGTGGAAAAAATGCTGCCGCAACGCTTCGGCAGTGCCAATCCCATCAGCAAAGAAGGGAAGTACGTTCGCCCCATTCGCCAATTCTGCAAATAATTCTTGCCCGCCTGCTAAATTTGTCGCCATGCTAGTGCCGCCATAGAACAACACCGCCACTGTCGGACGAGACGCATCGAGGGGATGGTCAGCGATGTAGTCGGTGTAGGAAAGGTAGCGATCGCCTGTTGTCAGATCCATAAAGCCAAAATCTGGATAGGCGATCGGCTCTGCGGCTTCCACCTCAACTCCGGCATACTCCGCCGCCACAAATCTAAGCAGATTGGCTAAATTCTCCACTCCAGAATTTGTCCAGTAGCTGAGGCACTTCGCCCAATTTTTCGCATGATGCATCGCTTCCGGAGACAGCATTCCCGCCATGCGCTCAAGCCCCTGCCCCATCTGTTTGATCTGGCGATAATCAGTGCCCGCAGAAGCGCTAGCTGGACTGCCTGCATTCTCCCGACTTCCCCTTTGCCCTCCCATCGCCGCGCTCGAAAACTTACCCATCCGAGTTAACGCCATGACACTCGGACCACCTCCAAACACGGGGATGAACGCAACATCTTGCCCCTGGGTTTCGACAAAGGCTCGTTGAATGACGGAAATGGCTAAATCAGGATTGCCTCGCAGATCAAACAAAACGGCTTTCGACTCCCGAATAGTCGCTAAAACGCCTTCTATCGATGCTGGGTCATCTTGAATCTGGTGAATCAGAAGCGTTGTCAAGTCAAACTGTTTTCCATCTTTTTCGTGGATGTGTTGTAGAGCACTTGATAAATCGCCCAATGGAGAAGCAGATGAAATCAGCGTCAACCGTGGTAGTGAGTTTGGCATAATGAAGCGCTTCCAGAAGTCTGTTTTCGTTAAAGCAAATATTCCAGCAGAATCACCAAGACCCAGCGTTGATCCGCTCCTTCCTCAGGAAAGGATATCTGCTGTCAGCCAAATATGCAATAGTTCTGCTATTGCATATTTGGCCAGCACTCTGGCACTTCATAACTTTCACTATTTTTCTCTCGTTTAGAGTTTGCTTTCTAAGTAGTCGGACAAGATAATTTACATACCATTTCACGGCAGATTAAGGTTTCCAGCACAGTTCATGAGTAATTAATTCTGTACAACTACTTATAGACGTAGAAAGCAGTGATTGAACCGTGATAAGTCGTGTTATTCACAAACCACCCGCTTTTCCCACTGCCCTTATACGTCGAGATCGCGCTCACGCCCCAAATTGATCACGGAAAATGGCTCCAGATCGCGGGAGCCGTTGATCACTTTGAGGATTTCAACCTGATCGCGGAGAGAACGGTCGAACACGAGATAATCGCTAAACTCCTTCACCTGCCAAGCGCGGAGGTTCGCCAGTTTGGGGTGTTCAAACGGCCAGACTTTGCCGATGTCGGGATCGGTGGCAAGGCGGACGAAGGTGTCATCGCAGGCGGCATAAAACCTGAGACCAGCATCTTGACCCGCATATTCAGCGATGCCAAAGGCTTCCCGATCCACATCGGCGATCGCGGTTGGAAGCATGACCTGCTTTTTCACTGTTGCCGCGCTTGCATCCGGCTGATCAAGGCTTGGCGGCGCTGCTCCCAAAATTCTGGAGTGATGTCCACCGGCTCACCCGATTCCAGACTTTCTAACAGCAGGGCTTCTAGTTTCTGCTCTTGACGGTGCTTCTGGTCTTCGCGCACCAATGTCCGCATATATTCGCTAGGAGTGCTGAAAGCGCCTTTCTGCACCTGGGTTTCAATGTATTCTTTCATCGCCCTGGGAAGGGAAATGTTGAGGGAGGTCATGTCCATAGGGTAATGCCGCTGGAGGTGACAGGATGACTGACAGTTAATGGCAGTTAATGACATTATGCCGCACTCCATGAATTCCAACCCAGACCCGGCACTAAAGCCGCAAATTTTGTCCCCACGTGGGACTTCTGCAGACGGCGCAACGGACCCACGAGCGCATGAGGGTTGCAGCCACTGAAAAGTGGTAAAAGGGGCGCTGTACTACCCCTTTCTCAGCCCTTTGTGTCCAAATTTAGTCCAGAGCCACTAGTACAGGTTGTGTCGCAAAGTTTTTAAAGTGACAAACGATCGGTGCCAATCGTCTCGTCTTAAACGCTCACTCCAAAAAGTGCTTCGATGTACTTCACTTGAGACACACTGTCCCCTTGACTGCTTCCTTGCCCTTGTCCTTTGCTGATCAGACCCATCGCTTCCATGCCACTCAACGTTCGGCTCGCACTGTTGCATGATTGGCAGCCCAGCAGCGGCTGCACGAGGCGCTTGATGTTGCAGTGATCCTGCTCAATCACATGCTTTAAGTCTTGACTCTGCCGGAGTTTCGTCTCTGCTGCGCTTGTTTCGTCGGCTTGCAACTGTGCCCTTGCCACCGGATCGGCGGCGTTCTGAGCCACCGTCATGACTCGTGGCGCTTGAGTGTGTTCAGCCTGCAGCACTTTGCGGCAAAACCGGTTGGACGACACTGTGCCTCACCCATCTCCAAAGACGGTGCCGCTCCGATCACATTGCATCGCCAAAACAAGTTTACGTGCATAGACTTACAGACAAGGTTATGCACGTAAATCATGTATATACTAAGAACAGCTCGCAGCATTAGTCCTTATGAGTACCACCCGCTTTGATTTAACGAGAGAGGAGATTGTGACCCGCTTTCGCCAGCGCATCACTAAAGCCGATCGCACTCGCATGACCAGAGAAGAACGCGAGGTCTTAACGCTGCTGCTGCGGGATCAGTTGATTAGCCTCAATCAACGGGGTGAGGATACCTACGAGCGCTTGCAACAACTTTGTGAAGCTGAGAAAGCCTTATTGCTGGAAGGCTATCCCGCAGGCAGTGTGAATAGCGTTTATTTACCTGCCTACACCGGACTGCTGAAGGAATCGATCCAGACCGGACAAATTAAGCTCACCGAACAGAACAGCTTTGCAAAGCCGTGGACTAAACGCGATGGCCGCGACAAAGGATCAACCCAGACCTACTACCCGCTCACGTTCTTGACCTTCGATCTGGAGACACAGAACGAGCTACGGGGACTCACCGCCCAAAAGAACAACGCACGGCAGGACAGCCTGGTGACGGTGGAGTTAGATGCTTACCTGGAACAATGTGAGGCACTGTTAGGCGATGACGAGCCGGAAACACTGGCAGTGGCACTCGCAGCACTCACAGGTAGACGGCATACCGAAGTGGTGAGTAAGGGCACGTTTACGGCGACGGAGCATCCCTATAAATTACGGTTTGAGGGGCAACAGAAGGATGCGACCCCACCGTTCGACATTCTGACGCTAGTGCCAGTCAAGTCCTTACTACCCCAGCTAGAACGGTTCCGCTTGATGGCAGCAGTGCAGGCGTTGCACGGTAAGGGACATGCTGATCCAGGTGTGACTGCTTTCAATACGCGGGTTAATACCCGTGTTAAAAAGCATTTTGCCGACCGGGTGCCTGTGTTAGAGGGTTTCAAAACGGTCAGTGTCCATCGCTTACGGGCACTCTATGGCGCGATCGCCATTCACTTCTTTTGCCCGGAGCATAAAAATGAGCATCGCTTTTTGCAGCACTATTTGGGGCATCTGTTGGACGAGCAAGGGCAGAGCTTACCCAATGCGGCGGCGACGCAACATTACTTTCACTACAATTTGTCGCGGCAGGGGACGCTGCTCAAAGCCAGAGGCGTGAAAGTCCCCGCAGCCGGGATGATTCAAACTCCAGAACGAGCCACACCAGTGGCAACCAGCAGCACCCTAGCAGTAGAGTCACCCGCAATGGTAACGGAAGCACCCGCAGGCACACCGGAAGCCGTCCGGACCGCTCTAGCCGAAACACCGACGACAGACAGAGAGGTAGACAGCGATCGCTCAGAGCCGCCCAGTCTGAGTACGCTCCAGATCATGACTGACCAGGCGCACACGCTCTCCTGGCTCACCCGTCAGATCGAGCGCTTGCAACAGCAATTAGCGGCTGTGACCGCAGCCGGAACGACACCAGTAGCAAGCGCATGGCAGGCGACTATCGCCCAACTGCAAGCGGAGAATGCCGCACTCAGAGAGGCTGTAGCCGCCAGTGCCAAGCCGGAGGCTGTGAGCCAGCTCCAGGCACAAAGCGAGCAACTGCAAGCCGAAAACGAGGTACTCAAAGCACGTAACATCGACTTGGAGCAGGCACAAGCCAAGCTGGAGGCATTCAAGCGCTTATTGACCAATGGGGACAGCCCGCAAGCAGCTACACCCGCAACGCTGGTGGAAAACAGCCCCAGACCAGAGTCGATCACACGGCAAGCAACCGAGTCCACAGCGAACATAGCACCAGCGGAGACGATTTATCAGGCAGTCAAGGCATGGAACGAGCTGCGCCCGGAAGCGACCTTTGCGATTACCCAATCCTTGCTAGAACGGGATTTTCGGGTGCCTCGGCGCTGCGTGATGGACTTCCTCTCGCAGTATCAGGCGGCACTGGATAC
>ENA-ORBV01007108-ORBV01007108.1-microbial-mat-metagenome-genome-assembly--contig:-NODE-7108-length-19358-cov-10.577823_pt1 | contig 19358 bp, 20 predicted proteins | sample MGYA00237777_ERZ505514 | MGnify/ENA primary metagenome ERZ505514 (study PRJEB26160, sample SAMN06269048) | microbial mat metagenome | isolation source: Oligotrophic lake microbial mat | place... | reverse complement strand
GAGATTCGCCTTAGTCTCGTGGGCTCGGAGATGTGTATAAGAGACAGTAACGGACTTCTGCGGGGGGTGAAGTCAAAACGATGGTGTCTGGATTGCGGGCGCGGGTGAGCCAGAGTCGCCCCCGCGCGGGGGCGTGGATTGAAACACAAAAAAGCCCCGCCGGAGCATGATGCTCTGCGGGGCTTTTGCGCTGGGCATGGGCCTAGGCCATCAGGTTGCCGTCGCCGTCGTGCCGGTTGAAAATCAACTCTGCGAAAACCCAGAGCGCCAGGAGTATCGGCAGCACTATGGTAGTGTATTCCAGCAGGATCTGATCACCGTCAACGGTCACGAACGCGAGGAATGCCCATCCGCCGATGGCCGCCAACGTCAGGCAGAGCTGATAGGATGCGCTCTGATGGCGTCCCACATACCAGTTGTGCCCACCCAGTGAGCCGAGGAAAAGGCCCAGCACGATGTATAACAAGCGGCTTTTGGAATTCTTGCGCGGCAGCATGTAGGCGGCAGGGGCGGCCGTTTCTAGCGGCTCCAGTAATTCCGTGATGTAGGACAATGGCTGCCAGTCGGGATTGCCCTCCTGCCAAAACAAATCAGCCATAGTCAGCCGCCCGGACTGCCACATGCCCTGTAGTTGCGTCAGGGTGTAAGGGCCCTTCTGTTCATTTTCGATCTGTAAATAAAATCCATTATTCATGTGGTCACTTTCGTTTAGGTGTTGGCTTTTGGCAATAAGTTTTGGATTATTTTTTCTTGTTATAGTTCTCAGCATCTTCGTTCAGGCGGGACTCATTCCTGACTTTGAAAAATGAGACCTTTTCGGCAGCAGGTCCCTCATCTGTAATTTCGGGGCCCGTCTTTTTCCTTTTGCAGTATAGCTTCTTCGAGTGCGACGGCCTGCCACCTTTTCCGATGCGACTTGGTGGCGCAGACCATTCTCGCGGAATTTTGAATCCCAACTTTTCCAGCTTTTCATAGGCCGCGTCCCTCATGAAATCCGCGCGCGTTTAATATCCGGCTTTGCCTAAAGCCTCGTCTAAAGCTTTGACAAAAACCGCCTTCATGATCAGTAGCACCTGCTGCTGTCCGGGACTGCGTCGCCCCCCGCGCGGGGGCGTGGATTGAAACACTTGCGACTTGCTAGAAGCTAGTCTTGTGGGCTGTCGCCCCACCCGCGTGGGGATGGACCTTTTTGAGGAGTCGGCGTCGAGAGCTATCTGGAACCGCGACGCAGACACCGGCGCCGCCTGGGACATGTTCTTGGATTTGCGCGACGGCAGCAAGGGTCTCCAATAAATCCAGGAAAAGATAGATTATCAGGTCAAACGCGCCAGCCACAAAAAATAACCCTTGACCAACACGTCAAAATGACGCGTCATTAAACCATGACGCCTCAACAATACCAAGCCAAACGCCGACTTCTGGGCAGCCAGAAGTCAGTGGCCAGGTCGCTGGGTATTGGTTCCCGCACCCTCCAACGCAGGGAGGCGGGAGACGTCAGCTTGTTGCCGGAAAACATTCTGGCCCTTAATGGACTGGCGGTAACGCAAGTCCGCAGACCCAATAAAAAACCCGGTCGAAAGAAAAAATAAAATGTCACTTAAAAAACTCCCCCCTATCGAACTGGTCAAGACCCTGACCGACGCTGACAATGCTATTATTGCCGACGCCCAAAAAAACAATAAGCCCTGGCCCCGCCAGTACGCGGTCATGCCTGTGGGATTGGAGTGGCTGGAGGATGAGGAAGACGAGTTCAATCAATTTGTCGAGGAGTCCCGGGCCGCTGAAAAAGCCCAACTTAAAATAAAACCATGAATAACATCTACACCATCTTCCCTTACAAGTATCACGGCCAATGGGTTTTTGACGATCCCGCCACCGGCCTGGTCCGGGAGGCTCTGGTCTGCGGTATCGACACCATCTTGGATCGCCTGACCCAAAAAATCAGCAACGCCAAAAAAGGCGTTGTGGTGCTTTTTTCCCGAAACCCATTTCCCCAGGCCCTCTGCCTTACCCGGCTCCGGAAGGAAGACGGAGGCAACTGGTATCACTGTGCGGATCTTAAAATCGACGGGTGGCTCTGCCCCGCCCTACATAAGTATTTTAAAACCGCCCCTGCCAGCCTCTATGTAAAAGTCCAAGGCTCCTAACGCCGAGTGATGGCACCAGATTTCCCCACTCGCGCCGGTGCGTGGATTGAAACCAGTTACTTGTTTAACGCTCCTGCAGGGTTCCCTTGAGCTTATGCAGGGACGCCGCATTCTCGCTGGCTGTTGTAGATTCTAATATCTATTCATTGCGGGTCACAAAAAAAGCGGAGGCCACGCGGCCTCCGCTTTTTGTTTCTTCCAGATGAAGTCGGCTCAATAGGCAGCCTGGGCACCTTTGATGTCGCGCTTCTTCATCCATGGCATCATGGAGCGGAGACGGACACCGGTCTTCTCGATAGGGTGCTGGGCACCTTTCTTGAGGAGGGCGTTGTATTTCTTGTAGCCACCTTCGTATTCCTTGACCCAGCCGCGGGCAAACTTGCCGGTCTGGATGTCTTGAAGGGCCACTTTCATGCGGGCCTTGACGCTGGCGTCCACTACTTTGGGTCCGACCGAAACGTCACCCCACTTGGCAGTTTCCGAGATGGAGAAACGCATGCCGGCGATGCCGGATTCGTTCATCATGTCGCAGATAAGTTTCAGCTCATGGAGACATTCGAAGTAGGCCATTTCCGGGGAGTAACCGGCTTCAACCAACGTTTCATAACCGGCCAGCACCAGGGCACTGGCTCCACCGCAGAGCACAACTTGTTCGCCGAACAGATCGGTTTCAGTTTCTTCTTTGAAGGAGGTTTCGATGACACCGGCGCGTGTTCCCCCGATACCTTTGGCCCAGGCCAGGGCGATTTTCTTCGCGTCTTTGCCGGGGTTCTGGTGGATGGCGATGAGGGTGGGAACACCTTTTCCTTCCTGATACTGACGGCGGACGGTGTGTCCGGGGCCTTTGGGAGCCACCATGATGACGTTGACATCTTTGGGGGGGACGAGAGTTTTGAAGTGGACGGAGAAACCGTGGGAGAAGACCAGGGTCTTGCCGGGCTTGAGGTTGGGGGCGATGTCTTTTTTATAAAGGGCGGGCTGTTTGGTGTCAGGGGCCGCGATCATGATGACGTCGGCTTTCTTGACAGCCAGAGCTGTTTCAAAAACTTTGAAGCCTTTTTTCTTGGCGACCGGGATGGACTTGCTGCCTTTGTAGAGACCGATGATGACGTTGACTCCGCTTTCTTTGAGGTTCAACGCATGGGCATGGCCCTGGGATCCGAAACCAATGATGGCCACGGTTTTCTTTTTGAGAACGCCCAGATCGGCGTCTTTATCTGTGTAGATTTTAGCTGGCATGTTTTTTCTTCTTTCTTGGTGTGAGTTAAAATTCAGCTGCGGGGCAGGACGACCTTGCCGGTGCGGGTCAGTTCAAGCACACCGAAGTTCTCCATCAGCGCGAGAAACTTGGCCAGCTTGTTTTCGTCGCCGGTGATTTCCACTGTGACGTTCTTGGGCTGCACATCGACGATCTTACCCCGGAAAATATCGCAGAGCTGGATGAGTTCGGCCCGCGATTTGGTGTCCACCTTGATTTTCACCAGAAGCAGTTCGCGGTCAATGTATTCGCCATCCTTGAAATCCTGCACTTCGATCACTTCCACCAGGCGGTTGAGTTGTTTGGTTACCTGCACGAGAACCTTGTCATCGCCGACCACCACGATGGTCATGCGCGAGGTGGCAGGATCTTCCGTCGGCCCGACGTTAAGGGTATCGATATTGAAACCGCGTCCGCTGAACAGGTTGGTGATGCGGTTCAGCACCCCGAACTTGTTTTCCACCAGAACTGATAAGGTATGTCTCATAAAACGTATAAAAAAGGTCAACCGTACAAACGAAGAAGACCCGGAGCGATTCCGAGCCTTTCCGCGTAGAGGTGAAAGAATGGCGGCTCCATTTGCTTGGTCAACCCTTTTATGGTTCACTCCCGAACAGTTCCCTCCTCTTAACTTGCGTCTTGGCTCCCTGGCTTCTTTGCGTTACGATCCGGCCATGTCCCGCTACGATAACATGACCTACCTGCGCTGCGGCAAAAGCGGCCTCAAACTTCCCCTCATCTCTCTGGGAGGATGGCACAATTTTGAAACCCCCGACCGCGCCCGGGAACTGACCCTGAAAGCCTGGGATATGGGGATCACCCACTTTGACTTCGCCAACAACTACGGACCACCTCCCGGCTCTGCGGAAATCAACTTTGGACATCTGATGAAATCAGACCTGGCCGCGCACCGCGACGAACTGATTATTTCCTCCAAAGCCGGCTACCACATGTGGGCCGGGCCCTATGGAGAGTGGGGCTCCAGGAAATATCTGACCGCCAGCCTGAACCAGTCCCTCAAACGCCTGCAGGTTGACTACGTGGACATCTTTTATTCCCATCGTTTTGACCCTGATACGCCACTGGATGAAACCATGGGAGCCCTCTCCCAGGCGGTGCGGGAAGGCAAAGCCCTCTATGCCGGGATCAGTAGTTATCCCGCCAAAGCCGTCAAAAAAGCGGCCAAAATCATGGAAGGTCTCGGCACTCCACTCGTTATCAACCAATCCAGCTACAACATACTCGATCGCTGGATCGAGGGAAAAGTTCTGGAAGAAACAGCGGATGCAGGCCTGGGCATGATTGTGTTCTGCCCTCTGGCCCAGGGCCTCCTGACCGACCGTTATCTGAAAGGGATTCCCCACGACTCCCGCGCCGCATCACCCACCGGTTTCCTGAAGTCCGACCGTGTGACACCCAAACTCGTTTCCGTGCTGCAGGAATTGAACAGCATCGCAGCCAGCCGGGGCCAGACCCTGGCGCGCATGGCCTTGGGTTGGATTTTAAAGGATCCCCGCATCTGCAGCCTGCTCATCGGGGCCAGCCGTCCCCAGCAAATCGAGGATTGTGTCGCCGTGAGAAACGACGCGCCCTTCACAGATGAAGAATTGCAGAATATTGAAACCATTCTGGCCAAACTCAATCCACCCGCCACTTCCGTCACTCCCGTCGAAGCCGCTGTCCAGAGCACTACGAAAAGCACTGCGAAAAAGCTGATCAAGCTCAAGCCATTGACCAAACCATCTAACAAACAAGCAATTTAAGCAGAGCCCCCCCATGTTACCTTTTCCCGTTGCCTTGTGGGATGTGACAACTTGACGTCTTTTCCGGTTGTACTTGCCCGCATCTGACAACTCCGGCATAAGACTCCTGTGTTCTTGATAGAAATACCTCTCGGCATCTGTCTCGGCCTCCTGGCCTATTTCATCATGCGTGTTCTGGCCATGGGCCTCTTCACCGTTGATCAGAACGAACGGGCGGTCATCACTTCCTTCGGCCGCGCCCAGCGGATCGAAAACGCCACCACGCTGGACGATCCCATTTCCCATCAACTCCCGGAATCCGACCGTGAGCGCTATGTTTATCCGCAGATGAAAGTAATCGGGCCTGGTGGCCCTTATTTCCGCATGCCCTGGCAGAAGGTCCACAAAGTTTCCGTGGCCATCGAGACGGTCAGCGTGGCCTACGACCCGGAAAATTCCATGCTCAACCAAGGCGGCACCGTTCTGGAAGCCGTCACCAAGGATCAGTTGAATATCGGCGTTACCGGCCAGATGCGTTTCTACATTTGCGAGCGCAATCTCTACGCCTACCTTTTCGGAATCAAAAACCCCATCGCCCACGTCATGGGCTATTTTGTCTCTATTTTGAGGGAACGCATCGCCAATTTTACGGCACAAAAACAGGCGTTGTCAGAACCGAATCCCGCAGAAGCCGGATTGGCTCCCGAAGGTCTGAGTCTTCAGGGAGTTTCCATCAATGATCTGCGTAAAAATCTCAATGAGCTGAACGAGCAAATGGATCAGGAATGCCTCTCCTCCGCTGCGCGTTATGGAATCGTTCTGGACGCTTCCCTCATCACCGGCATCGACCCGCCACACCAGATTGATTCCGCCCTGGCAGCCATCAACACCGCCCATAATGAAGTTTCCTCCGATATCAGCCTGGCCCAGGCCTTCGCCGATCAACGTATCGTCGAATCCCGCCGCGCGGTGGAAATTCAGACGATGAAAGCGGAAGCAGAAGTCCAACCCCTGCGCTGGCTGTCGGAGCAGCTCAAGCAACTGAAAAACAGCGGACGTGACGCCATCCCCGGCTACCTCCGCAATGTCCGTCTGGATCTTTACAGCCGCGCCCGCCACATCATCCTGGACATCCAAAAATGATCACGCTTATCTCTGCCGCCATCGCGTTCATGGCCTCCTGGATTCTGATCCCGGTTCTGCTGGGTTTTGCCAAACTGTTCGGGTTCTACACCACGGTCGAGGAACAGCAGGCCAAGGTTTATGTGCTTTTCGGGAAAGTACTGGTGGTGTTGGACGAACCGGGCCTTCATTTTCTTTGGCCAAAACTGGGTTTTGAGGCCTTTATCATCCATTTTTTCGGCCAGATCCACATCATTGATCTGCGTCTTGACCAGCAATACCTGCGCAGCCAGCCGGTCAACTCGGAAGAAGGAACCCCCATGGGTGTCGGTGTCTGGCATGAAATGTCCATCTCCGACCCGGTAGCTTTCCTTTTCAAGAACACCGATCCCCGCGGATCGCTCCGCGCCAACCTCAGCAACGCCACCGTGCGCTGCCTGAGCAATATGCCTCTGGAACGTCTGCTGGAAAACCGCCATGAAATGAGCCGGGCTGTCAGACAGGAAGTTTCCCCCAAGTCTACCGCCTGGGGTTACAAACTCGGATCTGTCTACATCAGAAAGGTGCATTTCCGGGATCAGAACATGATCCATCAGATCGAACAGAAAGTGATCAATCGCCTGCGCCAGGTCACTTCCGCCATTCGGCAGGCCGGCGTCAACCAGGTTGATCTGATCAAGAGTGCGGCTGAAAAAGAAGCCGCTGCCGAATTCGCACGGGCCGGGGCCATGCGGCCTTTTGTTGTTGGATCGGCCCTGCAGCAGATTGCGGAAGATCCGGAAATTCTTGCCGCCATGTTTGAAATCCTGGAAACCCAGAAAATGTTGGAAGGAGAAGTGGATCTGACCCTGATCCCCAAAGGCGAAACCGCAGGATTCCTCGCCCAAATGCTGGCTACCAAAGCCTTGGGACAACCAGTCGGCAACCCAGCCCCGATTCCGGGCCGCTACAGCATGCCGGCTTGAGAAGCTGTGACACGGTCAACGCATTGCTATTCGTCATGAAGCAACCGTTTTGATTCAGCGGCCAATTCAAGTGCCTTGATGCGTTGAGCCTCCTTCCCATTGGGTGACCAACCTTTGATATATGCATGGTTAAGGGCTGATCGTCTCTGAAAATTTCCAGTTCCTGATCCAACACAACTCCGGCAAGAAGGTCTCCCCGGCCATATAGTCTGGGCTGATCCGAACGGCTACTAGCAGTTTGTTCACCTACCATCCAAAAAGTGGATTCATCCAGCCTCTCCGTGCAGCTTAAAGAAAATTCGACATAAGGATTGGGAATAAAAGCGTCAGGCTTGACCCGGCCTGTTTAAAGGGCAAACCACTTTCTAAAAAAAGAAACCGTGAAATTCGTTCTTTCCTGTCCGGCAGGAGAAACCCCTCCATCAGGTTGGGGTAAAACAAAGGGTATAGTCTGAACAAATTGCAGAGCATTGCAAAAAACATCCTGTGACAACGCAGGTGCTCCGTAACCATCCCAATCAGGAAATGAACACTCCATCCAAAGTTCCTCCAGGCGGGAGAGGGCAATTTTCCAAGGTTCCCCAAACATGAGTGCTGATCGAACATGGCTCGAACCCAACGGGAGATACCTTCCATGGCACCGGTTTATGTCAGGGCTGCGGTCATGATGAGGAGACCCATGATCATCATGACCGTATCGCTGGCGAAACCGGAAAAGGGCTGACCGGAAGTCAAAACGCTGCAAATAACAAAAGACAGCATGCGCCCCAAGGCAACGATCTCCGCCTCCAGCAGATCAAAACTGAAAAGCACTACAGCTTTACCCAGCAACAATCAATCAAGGGTGCTGTCGGAAAAAATAAGAAATTATTTTCCGGGAATTAGGCTGATTGCCGACTAGTTCCTTTTTCGGAGGCAGGATTCATACCAGAAAGGCACAGCAATTGCTCCCAAATCACACTTAAGTTAGTAACATTCAAGGCTGACCCCGTTTTCATATGGATAGTGGTTTGTTTCCACAAAAGAAAATTCATCAAAAAGCTTTCATGTTATTTTGTCAACTTATGGGCTCAATACGCCTGAGGCGGATCGACTTGCCTAAATATTGCTAGGCGTTTTTTTATTTCCTTTCTTTATTATTAACTCTGCCTCATAAATTATTTATGATGGATTGGTTTTATATTAAAGATGGTGCGCGGACGGGTCCTGTAACGGAGACAGAACTGCGTGATTTGTTGGATACCAAAGTAATACCCACCGATACCCTAGTCTGGCATGCTTCACTGTCGGATTGGACCGAAGCGCAAAACACCGCCACCTTTTCATCTTCAGTCATTACCACCACTTCAGAGATCCAAGCTCCTGTGCCCACAGAAGCGGCCACAAAATTAGAAGTGGGAGAAATCGTCAAAGAAGCTTTTGCGACGTTTAAAAGTGACTGGTTAAATTTATGCCTCATTTCACTTGTTCTTGTATTCATCTGTTTTTTTGTTGGTTTTATTACGGGTCTTATACCATCCACTAGCCTGGGAAACCTTCTCAGCACGTTTCTGTTGGGGTTTTTAATTGTAGGTTTTGCCACCGTATGTCTGGCCAAGATAGATGGAAAAAAATTTGCCATTCCGACCTTATTTTCTCGGCTCGATACTTTTCTTATGGCCGGCTTGGTCTCCATCGGGTCCTCCATTTTAATTGGTATAGGCATAATCCTTCTCGTTATCCCCGGGCTTATTTTAGCCGGATTTATTTCCCTCTGGCCTTTTCTTTTTGCCGACCGTCTGGGCAAGGATTTCAACGCACTGGATTTGGCGTGGAAACTAGGTAAGAACCACCTTCTACCGTTGGCTTTAATCTTACTGATCAACGGGGCAATCAGCATGGCCGGACTCCTCTGTCTTGTTGTGGGCATTATTCCCGCACTTGCCTTTTGCGGCATCCTAACGGCTACAACCTACCGTAGGCTCGTGCCCCGCAGCGTCTAGCTTTAGCCAACTCCTGAAAAGCAACAGAAGGTCGCCCAGTTGCTGAATAAGTCATGGCCAAGCAGCTTTATCGCCCTGCCAATCAACATACTCTTTTATGGATCTTCATCGGTCTATGCGGCGTCGCTGGACTATTGCTGACACTATTTAGTCTCGATGCTCTCGGTCTGACCGATGGTTTTGAAATTGGTTCGTTTCTGCTTTCAACCATTCCTTTTATTGCTGCGATTGCCTTCGGTGTCTGGTTGCTTGGAAGATTCAATCGAACCCGCGTGTCGGGGATTTCCGCCCTACTCGAGCCTCAGGGATTCCTCTTCAGCTCGCAACCAACAGAGAAATCCAAAACAACCTTTTATCCCTCAATGTCCGGGATCTTGGCGAGCTGGCAAATGGATCGTGGCTCCGATCCACTCCAATGGATCGCAATGATGGAGCAAGCAGAGAATCGGATGGCTATTTTTGAATACATGTATTCCACTGGCAGCGGAAAGACCTATCAGGAACATGCCCTGACGGTTGTGGCCTGGCCAGCCTCTCACCCGATGTTTCCAGTAATGCTGACTGAGTCACCTCCCATCCAGTTAATGAAATTACCTTGGTGGAGCCGCAGAGTTTGGAACAAGGAGGTGTTCCTTAAAATTTCTGGATTGGAGTCGTTCCAAAAAGAATGGATGTTGATAGGGCATGATGAGACCGCCCGTAAGGTATTGACCCCCACTGTCATCGGGATGTTGGGGCAGTCGCCGCGCGGCACCTTTTGGTATATGGGTCAGGGCTGGGCTTGTGCCGCCGCTAGGTTCACCGTGGATGCGACAAATCTCCGCTCCTTAGTGGATCATTCTCGTAATGTGCTCCAGCGTGTGCGCTCAGAAAACCTAGTGTTGTAACCACGAAGTATACGCCTGCCGCCTCCGGAGGGAAACACACGAAAGGGGGAAGTGCGTAGCGGCAACCTCTTGAAGCGGGCAGAAGGAACGCAAAGAAAACAAAGGCTTTTTCTGGTTCATTTTTCGTGGTTAAAGAATTCCCCACCCCTGCCTTACTCCGTCCCTCTCAGTGTGAAAAAAATCCGTGCCTTCTTTGTGATTTATGCGGCAAATCTTCATCTTCCTTTTTAGGATGAATAATGGTTCGTCCCATTTTTTTCGAATCTTTTTTATCTGCAATACCTCAATTTTTCGAAGCTTTTCTAAAAAAAGGCCTGTTTAAAACAAAGTTGCCTGCTCCAGTTTAAACAACCCGGCCACTTCGTTTTTATCCCGCTCTTAACTGTATCGCAGCACCCGTCAGCGCTTTTCGTCCTGGTAAAATAAAAGGGCTGTTCGCCCGTAGCTTTGGTGCTCTGAGACGGTCTTGATCCATACATTCATATCACTGTATTAGCCTTTGGACGGTTCTCTCCCTGTGTTGCTCACAAGCTGAAACTTGTCCGCTTCAAGGCCATTTGGCGGCTCGTTGTTCATGCCTGCGCGGGCCCGATATACCCACGGTTTTTCACGGGTTCTTCATTATCCAAAGCCTGCATGATTTTTAGGCTGTTTTTTTTTGGACAACCCGCCAGTTTGGCAACGTGTTACGTTTCATCCCCTTAGGCCTTTTGGCTCTGACCCTGACCCTGACCTTGAGCTCCTGCTCGGAGCCGCCTCCTAAGCCTGTGCGTAATATCCCTTCTTCTCCCGCACCTGAATTTTCGCTCAAAGATTTCTCCGGAACCCCGATCGAGTCTTCCGCTCTGAAAGGTGAACTGGTGGTGGTGAATTTTTGGGCAACATGGGCCCCGGGTTGTTCCAAAGAAATTCCCGAACTCATCCAATTGCAAAAAAAATACCAGGGAAAAGTCCGCTTCATCGCCATTGCTCTGGGTCTGGCTACGGAGCCTGATGCCCAAAAGCTGGCCCGCGAATTCGACCTGAACTACCCCACCGCCATGGCCGTCTCGGATTTCCACCAGAAATTCGGCGGAATTGACGCCATCCCCTCCACCTTTGTTATTGATCGCGAATGGAATCTGGTCAACCGCTACACAGGCCGCATACGTGCAGATGAACTTTCAGCCGAGTTGGACTACATGTTGATCCCGGAAAAGAAGTAGAGGTCTCTTAAAAGACGGCCCTGAATACCGCGTTAAAAAATCTTGTCGATCAGCGATTGTTTGGGGGGATCCGTGAGTATGCGGTGGAAAAAGGCCTTGATTGGCTCAATGTAGGCACCCCCCTGGACAACTCGCAGTTCAAAATTGTTCCGCAGCCGTCCCGATAACTCCGCCTCCATTAATCGAAACTCTTGAAGCGATTCGCCGGTTGGGGAACACAAAATCTGGAAAGGGATTCTCAAATCCTGAAGCAGGCCACGTTCCACGACAGGGGTGTCCAGCAGGACAAGGGCAAGGGGCCCTTTTTCCCTGAGCAGGCTTTTGACCGTGACATTTCCACTGGCTCCGCAGGCAATAAGCATCTTTTTTTCCATCTGGAAACGGGGGCTGCTTTCAAAAAATTTCAGACCGGTGCGGAGGGTCTTGCTGAAATTTTTCTCCTGAAGTGAGGCGCCCATCTGGGCGGCTTCCGCCTCATCCTTGGCCACGCGGCCATTGTAAAGATCAAGCCCCAGCACAATAAAACCCTCTCCCGCCAGCTTTTCGCAAAACCGTTTGAAATCAGCCGTTACTCCCTGACGATCGGGTAGAACCACCACACCTGCTCTCGGCTCTTTCTCCGGAACCACCAGGTAACCTATGTCATCCGTGCCGTAATCCCGCAGAAAAATCATGCTTCCGCCCGGTTTTCCGGCGGGTGCCTCCTGCGCGTGGAGGAGAGACGCAGCGAGCACGAGTAGAACCAGGGATTTCATCAATGTTAGGCTCATAACTTGAGAAAATTCTGCAGAAGGCTTTTGCCTTCCCGCGTCAGGATGGATTCGGGATGGAACTGAACCCCGTGGATGGGATACGTCTTGTGACGAACCCCCATGATTTCGCCTTCCTGAGTCCAGGCGGTGATCTTCAGGTTATCCGGAACGGTATCTCTTTTTACAATAAGCGAGTGGTAACGTGTCGCATCAAAGGGTTTAGGCAACCCCGCAAAAACACCCTCGCCATCATGTTCGATAGGGGAGGTTTTTCCATGCATCAAACGATCCGCCCTTACCACCGAAGCACCATAAACCTGGCTGATACACTGGTGTCCCAGGCAGACTCCCAACAAAGGTATGGTGGGGCCGAAGGTTTCAATCACGGCGTTGGAAATTCCGGAATCCGCCGGGGTCCCGGGTCCTGGAGAAATGACGATCCGCTCCGGCTTTAATCCCCGGATTTCATCCAGGCTGATCTGATCATTGCGTTTGACCACCGGAATGGCTGCAAGCTCTCCGAAATACTGCACCAGATTGTAAGTGAACGAATCGTAGTTATCGATGATCAGAATCATGGTTGCCCCTTTTATTTGAAAGACTTGGCCAAGGCCAGGGCTTTCATGGCCGCCTTGGCTTTGTTGACACTTTCCTCATATTCTCCCAGCGGCGTCGAATCCGCCACCAGGCCTCCGCCTGCCTGGATGTGGGCCTTGCCGCCTTTGACCAACACTGTGCGGATAGCGATACATGAGTCCAGGTTGCCGGAAAATCCAAAATAACCCACAGCTCCGGAGTAAATACCCCGCCTGGTCGGCTCCAACTCCGCAATGATCTGCATGGCACGAACCTTGGGCGAACCGGAAACGGTTCCGGCCGGGAAAGTGGCCCTCATCACATCGTAGGCGGAATACTGGGGATCCAACTGCCCTTCCACATGGGAGACAATATGCATCACATGGGAGTAACGCTCGACTTTCATGAAATCCGTCACCCGGACGGAGTCATACCGGCAGACACGACCCACATCATTCCGGGCCAGATCCACCAGCATGACATGCTCCGCCCGTTCTTTCGGATCCGCCAGGAGTTCACGTTCCATGGCCTCATCCTCTTCCGCCACCGGACGGCGGGGACGGGTGCCGGCAATGGGATGGATTTCCACACGCCCGTTTTCACATCGGACATGTGTTTCGGGGGAAGAGCCCACCAGTGCCATATCCCCCAGTTTGATGCAGAACATGTAAGGGGACGGATTGATGAAACGGAGGGCGCGGTAAAGATCGATCGGATCCCTATCGAAGGGAACCGTGAAACGCTGCGAAGGCACCACCTGAAAAATATCACCCGCATGGATATATTCCTGCATGCGCGTGGTCATGATCACATACTCATCCTTGGTCATGTTAGGTTCTGAAGCAGGTGTCTCCAGTTCCCGGCTCACTTCCAGAACACTGTGGGGAACCTGTCGGCGGAGACGCCCTTCCAATTCATCGATTTTTTCAACAGCCTTTTCATACGCCACAGATGAGTCCCCCTGCACGTGGGCATTGACCAGGATCTTGATGCGGCGGGTCTGGTGATCGAAAATAAGTAGCGAGTCACTGATGATAAAATAAGCGTCCGGAAGGTGCAGATCATCTTTTTTTGCCATCGGCACTTTGGGCTCGAAATAGCGGACGCTTTCGTAGGTCAGAAACCCGACAGCACCGCCGTAAAAAATGGGCAGTTCGCCGAAGGTAATCGGTTGATAGCGGGCCATGAGCACACGGAGCTCTTCCAGGGGATCCGTCTGGCTTTGAAATTCACGCACTTCCCCGTTCTCTTCGATCCGCACATGGCCGTTCTGGGCGCTGAAAATCACACTGGGATCGGTTCCGATGAAGGAATAACGGCCGAAACGTTCACCCTTTTCCGCCGACTCCAGCAGAAAGGTGTGTCTGCCGGTATCCAGCTTCATGTAGGCGGACATCGGAGTTTCGAGATCGGCAATAATCTCACGATACACCGGTATCAAATTGCCCTGGCGGGCCAGCTCACAGAATATCTCTTTGGACGGAAAGACCATAAAGGTAGAAACCTACCGGAGAACCTTGTTCTTGGCAATCGCTTGATGCTTCAGATCCTGACGGGCACCCCGTGGCTGTTAAGATATTCCTTCACCTGAGGAATGGTCATTTCTCCAAAGTGGAAAAGACTGGCCGCCAACACCGCACTGGCCCCGCCTTTTTCGAGAACCTCGACAAAATGTTCCATCTTTCCAGCTCCGCCACTGGCAATAACCGGGAGACGCACCGCATCGGAAACAGCCCGGGTCAACTCCAGATCATACCCGGCCTTGGTTCCATCCGCATCCATGCTGGTCAACAGGATCTCCCCCGCTCCGAGGGACTCCGCCTGCCTTGCCCACTCCACGGCATCGCGCCCCGTCGGCTTTCGCCCACCGTGGGTATAAACTTCCCAGCCTCCACCGATCTTGCGTTTTGCATCAACAGCCAGCACGATGCATTGGCTGCCGAAGGCCGCCGACCCCTCCCGGATAAAGTCAGGACGCTGCAATGCAGCTGTATTCATGCTGACCTTGTCCGCTCCGGCCTGAAGCATGAGACGGATGTCCGCGATCTCCCGTATGCCTCCTCCAACCGTCAAGGGCATGAATACTTTTTCCGCTGTTCTCCGCACCACATCATGCATCGTTGCCCGGCCATCGCTCGAAGCCGTGATATCCAGGAATACCAATTCATCCGCGCCCTGTTGATCATAGGCCAGGGCTGCTTCCACCGGATCTCCGGCATCACGGATTCCGACAAATTGCACGCCTTTAACCACCCGTCCACCATCCACATCCAGACAGGGTATAACCCGCTTTGCTAGCATACTAATCCATTCATATAGGTAGAGTTTCTTATAGTGGAAAAAAGGTTGTGGGAATACCGGCTCCTGCTTAGGCTGGCCGAATTATCTGCGGTTGCGTAAACATCAGATTTTATCAATTTGTCACTCAATTGGATTGGGACTTGCTTAAATCTGCCATACATCATGGATAAGGAACAAGGACAAGATATGACCAAAAAAGACAAATCCCACGAAATCACGGACAACCTTGTCCCGGCAAAGGAAGCCATGGATGCACTGGGCGCTGAAGCCATGCAGGGAGAACCCCTCCTTGCCCGCAATCCCCAAGACCCCAAACTCCGCATCCCGGAAGAAGAACCTCTCGATCACAGGGCAGCCAAATTCATGCTGGAACCACAGCACCAACCTGAGCCTCTCCAGCATCACCTCCCTGCCTACGAGTATCTGGGCGAACTTCCACCCTCCTACGGGACGCGCAAACTTTTTCTCACAGCACGCGACCCCCATTTCCTTTATGCATACTGGGATCTGAACCATGACCAACTTGTGGCCGGGGAGCGCTCCGCACACGACGGGAAAGTTTTCCTTCATCTCTACCGACAGGACGGATCCAGGACTCAGCAAATCCAGATCTCTTCCTGGTCCAAGGAATGGTATCTCCATGTCAATGAAGCCGACACGACCTTCTTTGTCGAAATCGGGTATTACCGCCTGGATGGCGGCTTCGAAGTCTTGACCAAGTCCCAGGAGGCAAGAACCCCCCGCGACACCGCATCCTGGAAAACCGACCTGCAGTTTGTCACTATCCCCTTCGATTTCAGTTTCCGTGAACTTCTGGAAATCATCCGTAACAACATGTTGGAAGGGGAAGAACTGGCGGCAGCACTAGCACGCCTCCAGATGGAAGGTTTTGTATTACCCTTCGCCGTGGGACGACCGGCAGCACTTTCAGAAAACGCGCAACAGGAACTCATCGAATACATGGGTGGAGGAGACATTATCCGCCGTATCCAGGCAGGCTCGGGCGAGATCTTGGAAATCATGCGCAAGAGCTGGCAGCCCGCCCAAAGCAGTGGCCAGTGGGTCAGCAGCATTTCCAGCCCCTTCGGTTCCTCTTTTGGGCCCAAAGAGCGGGAATTTTTCATGCATGTAAATGCCGAATTGATTATTTACGGGGGAACAAGCCCTGATGCCAAAGTCCGCATCAATGGGGCAGACATCACCCTGCAACCGGACGGAACCTTCCATTACCACTTCAATTTCAGGGACGGCAAATTCCACATCCCCGTGGAAGCCACCTCCGCCGACGGTGAAGAATCCCGCGCCGCGCTGCTCTCCTTTATGAGGCTCTCCGCCTATACCGATGGTGTGGACAAAACAGGTCAAGTGGACCGGCCCGAACCAATTGGCCGGGTGGAAGATTGACTTCCGGGCTTTTCAGAGCCTGCCCAGAGAGCCTGCCCACAGAAGCCTTGTCCTCCGTGTCCAGGCTTTCTGCCTTGGAGCTTACACGACGCTTACCACGCAATTACAAAATGGTAATTCCGACAAACATCATTTGTCTGGAAAGGAACTCATCCTATAGTATCCGTCTATGAAACGCTTCATTTTCCGTTTTGCTTCCCTCTTCCTGATCGCGGTTCTCACCCTCAGTTCCGCATCCGCACAAAACTCTTCCTGGTGGCCCTTCGGCAAAGACTCCAAAACGACCGAAATCGTCGTCAACCAGGAACCCGTCAAACGGGATGCCCCCTTCACCACCAGTTTTTCTTCCATCGTCAAAAAAACCGCGCCCTCCGTTGTCAACATCAAGACAACGACCACCATCAAAATCAACAACCGCCGCCTCTCCCCCCTGAACGACCCGTTGTTCCGACGCTTCTTCGGAGACCAACTGCCTGGCCTGGAGGAAGATTCCGGCGAGGATTCCTCTGGCAACCCCAGCCAGCGCAAAACCTACGGGCTTGGCTCTGGTGTCATTGTCAGCAAGGACGGCTACATCGTGACCAACAACCATGTCATCAATCAGGCGGATGAAATCATCATCGATATCCCCAGTCAGAAACACAAGGAATACAAGGCCACCATCGTGGGGACTGACTCCCGTTCCGACCTGGCCATTCTGAAAATCGAAGCCTCCGACCTGCCCTCCATTATCATCGGGGACAGCGATAAAATTGAAGTCGGGGATGTTGTTCTGGCGATTGGCAATCCCTTCGGCCTGGGTCAGACCGTAACCCAGGGTATTGTCAGTGCCCTGGGTCGCAGCCTCAACCGGGAAGCCTATGAGGATTTCATTCAAACCGATGCCTCCATCAATCAGGGCAACTCCGGCGGAGCACTTGTCGACGCGGAAGGCCGCCTGGTCGGCATCAACACGGCTATCGGCAGCCCCACCGGTGGTAACGTGGGCATAGGCTTCGCCGTTCCCGTCAATCTTGTCCGCTCTGTCATGGAGCAGATCATCCAGGGCGGTAAAGTAAGACGGGGCTATCTGGGAGTTGTTATCGATTCTCTTAATAATGACATGGCCGCCAGCTTCGGCCTCAAAAGCCCCCACGGAGCCCTCGTCACAGATGTATCCAACGACGGTGGAGCCAAGTCCGCAGGAATCAAACAAGGTGACGTCATCACCGAATTCAACGGCAAGCCGGTTGAGTCCCCATCCGAGCTCCGACTAAAAGTGGCCCGGGAAAAGCCTGGTGATAAAATCAAACTCAAGGTTTTCCGGGACAGTAAGCCCAAAGAATTTGACGTGATCCTGGCCGAACTTCCCGACAAACCTGGGTTGATAGAAAGTCCAATCGAAAAAGAAGTGGTGCCCCCTCAAAAAGGGGAACTTTTCGCCGGCATCAAAATCGAAGAACTGAGCCCCGCGCTGCGTAAAAAAATAAACCTACCGAGCGACGTCAAAGGGGTTGTCATTTCCGAAGTTGACCCGTCCGGCCCCGCCGCCGAGGCAGATATCCCCCCCGGATCCGTCCTGGTGGAAGTTGGCACAAAGGGTGTGTCCAGCGTCAAAGAGGCGCAAGAAGCGATCAGGAACTCCAAAGGCAAAGTCCGCCTGCTTCTTTGGATCCAGGGATATTTCCGCTACAAGATAATACAGAAGTGACCCTGGACGGACGTGCTCAGCTATTCCGCTTCCGCATCTACGGGGATCCTGCTATGATTGGGTTGGCTGGTATATCCAAACCGCAGACCCCTTTATGAAATGCCCGCACTGCCTGCACGACTTTCCTTTGACTTGGGACAGATACCTGAAATCTCCTTTGGGCCGTCACATCTGCCCCTCCTGTCGCAAGGTGTCCAAACTCGCTTTATCACGGTTCTCCCTTCTTAAATCTATCGCCCCTGTCCTGATTGTAGCCGCCGTCAGCACCAAAGTCGTGACCTCCTTTTTCGTCAATAACATCATGGCAGCCCTCTTCACCATTTTCATTTGCCTCCTCATGGGAATTCCCTGGGACAAATATTGCGACTCCACCCGGCAACTTAGTCCGCTCAAAAAATAAAGCCGGACATCCCACAAAATCCCTAGGGCGCTTAGAAACTGTGAATAACTGTTATTCCCCTCCTTTCAAACAATGCGACTACAGGGCATATTCAATGATGGATGCTGACGAATTTTTTTGGTCAACTCTCAACCTTTATGCCCCCTGAATCTTCCTTCTCGTTTTTCAGAAAAGAACCTCTCCGGCCTTGGCCGCTGAGATCTCTCTTCAAGGTAGCCTGTTTGTTCCTGCTCTGTGCCAGCAATGTCCCCATCGCTTCCGGACAGTCCTTTGAAGCCAAAGATCTGGAAAAAGCCCGGGGCTTGATCGTCTTCCTGCCGGAACGGGGTGTTTCCGCCAGATGCCAGCTCTATATCGAGGCCAAACCTCATCGGGGCATTATCAGACCCTTCCTCTTGTCCAACGGCGGCTCTTTGGAAATCGAAAACGCTTTGATTCTTGAAGAAGTCAACCTTTCCGCTCTTTTTCCAGAAACCATGATCGACAATCATGAAATCCAGCTCTCCAAAGCCCGGGAACTTCTGGACTCGTTGAAGAAAAAATATCCGAAATTTTTGCAGGAATGGGAGCTTCTGGCCAAAGCCCAGGAAAAAGAAAAATCCCTCGTATCCCAGGGTTTCGTCAAACAAAAGAACCGCTGGATCTCACCAACCGAGTGGGTGTACTTACAAAAGATTCAGGCGTTGCCCCAGGAAAAACCAAAGACCAGGCTGGTGACCAAAGACGGAAAAACCTACCAGAATGCCAAATTGAGCCGGATCGACGGAACAACCCTCATCATCACTCACGAGAGCGGCATCGCCAAAATCCCCAAGGCCACCTTCCCCGTCACGATCGATCCTCCCGATCCTAAACTTGCAGAAGCCATTGCAAAAATCATGGATACAGAGGAAGTCCCGGCTCCAGTGCCTGCCCCTACCCCTACCC
>ENA-ORBV01007107-ORBV01007107.1-microbial-mat-metagenome-genome-assembly--contig:-NODE-7107-length-19359-cov-4.326315_pt1 | contig 19359 bp, 16 predicted proteins | sample MGYA00237777_ERZ505514 | MGnify/ENA primary metagenome ERZ505514 (study PRJEB26160, sample SAMN06269048) | microbial mat metagenome | isolation source: Oligotrophic lake microbial mat | place... | reverse complement strand
AGCCTGTTGATCGGCGCCGGCGTGGCCATCCAGTGCAGCGAACGGTTCTCGACCTACTTCTACTACGACGGCGAACTGGGCCGGGAAAACTACGAGCGCCACGGCGTGAGCGGCGGCGTGCGCGTGGCTTTCTAACTGGGCGGCGCTTAGGATTCCTCGGGCGGCGTGTTGCGCAGCCGGGCGATTTCATCTTCACCGAGCGGCGTCGGAATTTTCACACGCAGACTTTCCACCCACTCGCGGGCGAAGTCGCGCTGCAGCCGCCAGTTGAGGAGCGCGGTGATGATCATCGCGAGGAGCGCGCCGAGGCTGGCCAGCGCCATGTCCTTGTGCGCATCCCACACGTCGCCTTGCGTGCCGAGGTAGGCGATGCCGAGGTCGCCACCGAAGATTTCCGCGGCACACCATTCGATGAGTTCGTAGAGCATCGATGTGGACATAGTGAGATCGAGCGGCAGGAAGTAGCCCCAGAAGCCGCGCACGTCGGCGACGCGGAGGAAGACCTCGCGGATCGGATAGGCAAGCAGCAGACCGTAGGCGAAGTGAACGAGACGATCGAAGTGGTTGCGGCCGCCGGCGAGCGCGGGAATCCACTCCGCGTAGGGCACCTCGGCGTAGGTGTAGTGCGCGCCGAGTTCGTGCAGGCAGAGGAAGAGGTAGATGAGCGTGTAGGAGATGCGCGAGAGCGACAGGCGGCGGCGCATCGCGAGGAGCACGGCGACGCCGACTACGACGAGCGCATTTTCCAGCAACCAATCCGAGAGGTGATGTGGATGGATGGCGCTAAGTGTGAAGACGACGACGAAGAGCGCGCCGAGGATGGCGAGGTAACGCGAGTGGGGGATGCGTCGGAACATCGCGAGGATCGTGGCAGGTGCGGCGCCGGTCGGCGACGCGAAAGGTGCGGGCGGGGCGCTTCGCCGCTGGCGTGAATTGTGGTTCGCGCATTACATTCCGCGCATGAGCGTTTCCTTTCCCTCACGGCTGCTGATCGGCGGCGAGTGGTGTGGCGCGCCGGCTTCCTCGCCGGTGGTGAATCCTTTTACCGGGGAGGAATTCGCGCGCGTGCCGCTCGGCGGGGCGGCGGAGATCGAGCGCGCGCTCGCGGCGGCGCAGGCGGCTTTCCCGCTGGTGCGCAGTGTGGCGGGGCATCGGCGCGCGGCGCTGCTGCTGGCGGTCGCAGCCGGGATCGGAAAGCGCCAGGCGGAGTTTGTGGAGACGATCGTCACGGAGGCGGGCAAGCCGGTGACGCTCGCCGAGGCCGAGGTGGCGCGGGCGCAGATGACTTTTACGATGGCCGCCGAGGAAGCGCGGCGGCAGCACGGCGAGTTGCTCGACATGGACGCTTTTGCCAGTGGCGACGGGCATCTCGGGATCGCGCGGCGCTTTCCGATCGGCGTCATCTCGGCAATCACGCCGTTCAATTTTCCTCTCAATCTCGTGGCGCACAAAGTGGCGCCGTGCCTCGCGACGGGCAACACGATGGTGGTGAAGCCAGCGATGAAAACTCCGCTTACTTCGCTGCTGCTCGCGGAGGTGCTGGTCGAGGCGGGCGTGCCCGCGGGGCAGATGAATTTTGTGACGTGCTCGAACGAAGACGCGGCGCAACTCGTGACGGACGAGCGGGTGAAAAAGGTGACCTTCACCGGGAGCCCGGCGGTCGGCTGGAAGCTGAAGGAACTCTGCGGGAAGAAGAAGATCACGCTCGAACTCGGCGGGAATGCGGGCGTGATCCTGCACGCGGATGCGGATCTCGCGACGGCGACTCCGGCGGTGGCGATGGGCGGGTTCGCGTATGCCGGGCAGTCATGCATCAGCGTGCAGCGCGTGCTCATTCACGAGTCACTCTACGACGACGCGAAGCAGCGGCTGGTGGCGCATATCGCGGAGAAGGTGAAGACCGGCGACCCGCGCGACCGCGCGACGGTGGTCGGGCCGATGATTACGGCGGACGCGTTGGCGGGCATTCGGGCGAAACTCGACGCGGCGCTCGCGGCGGGCGCGAAGCTGGTTTGCGGCGGGCAGGTGCGCGGACGTTGTCTGGAGGCGACGGTGCTGGAGGATGTCGATCCGGCGCTCGATCTCTGCGCGCAGGAGGCTTTCGCGCCGATCGTGACGCTACATCGTTATCGCGATTTCGAGGAGGCGCTGGCGACGGTGAACGCGTCCGACTTCGGCTTGCAGGCGGGCATTTTCACCCGCGACCTGCAGCTCGCACTGCACGCCTTCGACGTGCTCGACGTGGGCGGTGTGCTCATCAATCAGGTGCCGACTTTCCGCACGGAAAACATGCCGTATGGCGGGGTGAAGGATTCGGGTTTTGGGCGCGAGGGTGTGCGGTATGCGATGGAGGAGATGACGGAAATGAAATCGCTGATTATCAAACGGGCCTGACATGTTCGCTGCGCTCCTAGCCGCTCTCACCGCTGCCACGCCGGACGCCGCGGCCCGCCCGATTCCGGTGAAACTGCCGGCGCGGGAAGACTCGCCGATTTTCCAGAACGGACTGCCGCGCACTGGCGCCGCGACGCCCGCGCCGAAGAAACGCTTCTTCGGTCTCGGCATTGGTTTCATGACCCGCGGCGGCGCGACGGGGATCGTTCTCGAGCAAGTCGTGCCCGCCTCGCCGGCGGATCGCGCGGGCCTCACGGCGCTGACGGTGATCGCGGAGATCAATGGCGAAAGCACGCTCGGGCGGAGCGGCGAGGACTGCACGCGCATGGTGCGCGAAGGGGGCAACGCGGTGACGCTGAAGTTCTACGACCCGGCGACGCTCAAGCTGCGGACGCGGGTGCTGGAGAAGGATTGGTTTCCGCTGCCGGGCGAGCGTCCCTAAGATTCGTGGTGTTTGAACGGTCTGGACACTCAGCCTGTCCATCGGCATCCGTGTCTCCCGCCCTATGATTTTTCCCCGCACTCTTTTCTTCGCCCTGTTCGCCGCGGCCGCATCCCTGCAGGCCGCGGACCCGCTTTACAAGAATGACTTCGAGGCGGCGGAACTCGATAAGGCGCCAGCCGAGATGATGATTATGGCGGGCACCTTCGAGGTGAAGAAGGATGGCGCGGGCAAGGTGCTGGAGTTGCCCGGTGAGCCGCTCGATTCTTTCGGGATGCTGTTCGGCCCGAGCGGGAAGGAGGAGATAACGGCGAGCGCGCGGTTTCACGGGACAAAGAAAGGGCGCAAGTTTCCGACCTTCGGGGTGAGCTTGAATGGCGTCGGCGGCTATCGCCTGCAGGTCAGCCCAGCGAAGCAGCAGCTCGAATTTGTGAAAGGCGACGAACCGAAGAAGGGCGTGCCTTTCGTCTGGACCTCGGACGCGTGGACGAAGCTCCGCATCACTGTGCGCAAGAGCGGCGCGGGCTGGGTGATCGAGGGTAAGGCTTGGGCCGATGGCACGCCCGAACCGGAGAAGCCCATGATCACGATCGAGGAAAGCACCGCGCTGACGGCGGGCCGCGCGGGCATCTGGGGCAGCCCATACGCAGGCACGGCGATTCGTTTCGATGATCTCCTGCTCGTGCCTTTGAAGTAACGCCCCCACTTTCCCGAACCAAACTCTCATCCTAAACAAACATCCAAAAATCATGCTGATCCGCACCATCCTGCCCGTCGTCATCGCGCTCACCGCGCTGCCCTCCGCCTTCGCCAACTGGCCGCAATATCGCGGGCCGCAGGGTGACGGCAGTTCGCCGGAAAAGATCGTGCCGTGGCCGGCGGCGGGGCCGAAGGTGCTGTGGAAAGTCGAGTCGCCGAATGGGTTCAGCTCATTCGCCGTCGGCGGTGGAAAGGCGTTCACCGTCGAGGGTCAGGAAGTGGAAGGCGTGAAGCAGGAAGTGCTCGTGGCGCGCGACGCGGCGACGGGCAAGGAAGTGTGGAAGCAGGCCCTGGGCGTCGCTAACTATGGGCACGACGGCGGCAACTCCGGCACGAAGGACAACAAGGGCGGCGACGGACCGCGCAGCACACCGACGCTGGTCGGAAATACGGTGGTCACCTTGAGCGCGGCGCTGCATCTCCAGGCGTTCGACGTCGCGACCGGCAAACAGATCTGGGCGCGCGACCTCATGAAGGAAAATGCCGGCCGGAACATCCAGTGGCAGAACGCCGCGTCGCCGCTGATCGAGGACGGCCTGCTCTACGTCGCGGGCGGCGGCCCCGGTGAATCGCTCCTCGCGATCGATCCGGCGAACGGCAAAATCGTGACCAAGGCCTTCGACGAAAAGATGACGCACTCCACGCCGACGGCGGCGACGATCCACGGCCAGCGGCAGATCATTTTCTTCCTCCAGAGCGGTCTGCTCTCGGTCGAGCCAAAGACGCTCAAGGAACTCTGGCGCTACAATTTCCCCTATCGCGTCTCGACCGCGATCTCGCCGGTCGTGGCGGGGGACATCGTCTATTGCTCCGCCGGATACGGCGTGGGCGCGGGCGCGGTCAAGGTCGCGAAAAGCGGCACGAGTTGGACGGTGTCGGAGATTTATCGTGTGCCCGGCGACAAACAGATCGCCAACCACTGGAGCACGCCGGTCCTCAAGGACGGCGTCATGTTTGGCATGTTTCAATTTAAGGCCTATGGCGACGGCCCGGTGAAAGCCGTGGACGTGAAGACTGGCGAAGTGAAGTGGGAGAAGCCCGGCTTCGGCCCTGGCAACGTGGTGCTGCTCGGCGACAAGGTGCTGGCACTCTCCGACGCCGGTGAACTGGTGCTCTTCGCGGCCGACTCCAAGGAATACAAGGAACTGGCCCGCACGAAGATCCTCGACGGCAAATGCTGGACGACGCCGGTGATCAGCGGCGGCAAGGTTTTCGCCCGGAGCACGAAGGAGGCGGTCTGCCTCGATCTCGGGGCGAAGTAATCGCGATTTACAAGATCACCCAAAGCGGCTGTCCGGACACTCCGGGCAGCCGCTTTTTCTGTATCGGCGGGCTCGTCCAACGGCGATGGGAAAACAGCCGGAATAGGCCTGAGAAGGGAACGGAACAGCATGCGAAGGAGTTGCTTTCCCCCTGCCAGATGGAAAGCGTCCCTCGATCAGTCTCTCGATCGCGGTGGTCAGCCATGCGGTAACTGGCGCGTTTCGTCCGCGCGAAATATTCATCCGTTTCTTACGTCATCGTCACACGTTTGCCACACAGCTTCTTCACGAATGCACTCCAATATGAAACCCTTCCTTGCCTTCCTTCCCATCGTCCTCCTCGCAGGAGTCGCCAATGGTCAATTTCTCACCCCGAACATCGGCTCCGACGGTGGCGGATTTCTCAATGGCACGACGTTCATCAACAACGGCCTGGTGGGTGCGGGCCGCCTGAGTGCCGGCACCCTCGATTCCTTTGGCGAAACCCTTGGCGCCGCCTCCGGCCTCTCGATTTCGAACTGGGCTTGGAACGGCAGCAATTTCTCCGGCACCTTCAACGTCCTCCCGGATCGCGGCTACAACGCCGGGTCCTTTTTCTCCAACTACGCCGCGCGGATCCACGAGGTCTCCTTCACCTTCTCGCCCTATACGGGTGCCGGGCCGGTCGGCCAGACTCAGATCGCCCCTACCTACACGGGCACCACCACGAAACTTACCTATCAGGACGGCCTGACCACGAAATTCACCACCGGCCTGGTTCCCACCGGCACCAGCACCATCCTCGGTCAGACTGTGGGAACGGTGAACGCGGCGAACGGACCCGGCGGACTCACAACGAATTTGATCAGCTTCGATGCCGAGGCGATCCATCTTTTCAACGATGGGTCCGGCTACACCTCGGATGAATACGGCACCTACATCGCCCGGTTCAATTCCTCGAAGCAGATCACCGGCATCACCCAGCTTCCCGCATCCGCGCGTCCCACCGACGCCCTTCCAGGTGCGGCTGCCAATTTCGGCGCCTCCAACACCCTCGGCCGCAATGCGAACCAAGGACTCGAAGGCCTCTCGGTATCACCCGATGGCAACAAGCTCTTTGTGCTGATGCAAAGCGCGCTCGTGCAGGACCAGACATCCAACCCCACCCGCACCAACACCCGCTTGTATGTCTATGACATTTCCACACCCGCGCTGAAGGACGCTCCCTCGATCATCGGCGAATATGTTGTCCAACTGCCGACGCTCGACCGGGACGGCACGGGAGGGGCCGCTGATCGCACCGCCGCCCAGTCGGAGATCGTCATGCTCAGCGACACCCAGTTCCTGATGCTGCCTCGTGACGGTAACGGACTCGGTAGTGGAGACGCCCGCCCGGCGGTATTCAAGGTCGTTTCGCTCGTCGATATCGCCGGAGCCACCAACATTCTCGGAACCTACGACGCCACAGGCAACCAGATCAGCCCGAGTGGAACTCTTGTCGGCGGAATCATCCCGGCCGCCCGGACCGAAGTCGTGAACCTGCTATTCACTGCCGATCTCACGAAATTCGGCTACAACACCAACAACGCGGCCAAGAACATCAACACCCTGTCGGAAAAATGGGAGGGCATGTCCCTCGTAGAGGACATCTCCACGCTCGATCCGTTTGACTACTTTCTCTTCGTGGCGAACGACAACGACTTCCAGGCTCAGACCGTCACCATGCTGGATGCTTCAGGAAACCTTGTTTCCAACCCGAACGGCGACCCGCGTGACGGCGGCATCACGAACGACGCGCAGTTCCTCGCCTACTCGGTGAGCATCGTTCCGGAACCTTCCACACTCGTGACGCTGCTCGGCGGTGCGGCAATGCTCGGCCTCCGCCGGCGTCGCGCTTGATTCGTCGTTAGTTTTCCTTGGGTTAAGGGGTCGCTCACTTGGTGGGCGGCCCCTTTTTCTTTGTCCGGCGGGAACGCGCGGCGGGCTTCTCCGTGGCCGCGGCGCAGACATTGGCGATGGCTTCGAGGTCGGTCAGGAATTGTTCACAGCGGCTCGCGGGGAGTGAATTGAGAATGCCCTCCTGCAGTCCCCGCGCGATGTCGCGCCCCTTGCTGAAAGCGCGGCGACCGGCGGCGGTCGGCTTCACGCGATTGGCGCGTTTGTCCTGCTCGTGCTGCGCGCGGGCGACGAGGCCGCTGCGTTCCATGCGCGCGAGCGTGGAGGTGATGGTATTCGGATCGCTCGCCATGAGATCGGTGAGCGTGCGCTGGGTGATGCCCTGCGGATCGCCCTCGCTCAGCCAGCGCAGGATGCTGAATTGATCCGGCGTGATGCCGAGGTGCGCGATCCGCTGGCGGAAGGCCTGGTTCAGCCCATACCACGCGCGCCGCAAAAGCACGGGCAGGCGCCGGGGTGGCGCGGCGGGGGGTGATGAGGATGGCAGTGGCTCGGGCACGGGAACGAATGGGCAGTTAGAAACCAACCGCAGCGGCGAAGCGCAAGTCGCGACTCGCGGAGAAAACGGCGGACGGGCGAACTTTCGCTAAGAAACCGCCGCGAGGAAAATAATACGTGTAAGTATTTTTTGACATCCCGCGCGCCGCTGCTTAAAAACCCCACACCCTCCGCGTTCCCCTCCGCCAGTCTCCCATGAAAACTTCGCTCTTCATCCCGCTCGTCGCCGTCCTCGCCTGTGCCCAGATGCCGCTCCATGCGGCCAAGAAGCCGGAGAAATCCAAGGCCGAGCCGGCGCCGAAATCCGCCAAGGTGGAAGGCTGGCTCGACTGGCGTGGGCCGTTGCAGACCGGCGTGTCGCTGGAGAAAGGTCTGCCGGCGAAGATCGATGCGAAGGATGCGCTCTGGACCGCGGATTTTCCCGGACAGTCGTCGCCGGTGATCGCCAATGGGAAAGTTTACCTCATGGGTTATCTCGGTGAAGGGCCGGATTTGCAGGAAGGCGTGGCGTGCTTCGATGCAGAGACGGGCAAGATGCTCTGGAAGCAGCTCTTCAACGATTTCCTGAGCGACGTGATTTATCTGCGCTACGCCAATTCCAGCCCGACCGTCGATCCGGAGACGGGCAACGTTTACATCCAGAACAGCTCGGGCCTGTTCGCGGCGTTTACGGCGGATGGCAAGCTGCTGTGGAAGCATTCGATGATGGAGGAATACGGCCGGATGACTTTCCCGAACAACCGCACCGCCTCGCCGCTGATCGACAAGGATCTGGTGATCACGCGCGGCATCACCACGGCGTGGGGCGCTTACGGGCCTCCGGGCGATCGGTTTTACGCGTTCGACAAAACGTCGGGCGAACTAGTGTGGTCGAGCGCCCCCGGCGCGCTCCCGCAAGACAATACCTTCTCGCGGCCGTGGCTCAGCTTTCTCCGCGGCCAGCGGGTGCTGTTTTCCGCGGGCGGCGACAGCAGTCTCCTTTGCTTGAATGTGCGCACCGGTGAACCGCTCTTCCGCACGCCGGTGGCCAAGGCCGGTGCGAAGGGCGGCATCAACGCGGCGGTGGTCGAATACAAGGGCAACATCATCCTGACTCACGAGAGCGAGAACATCGATACGAGCGAGGTGGGCCGTATGGCGGCGTTCAAGATTCCCGCGGAAATCAAGCCGCCGTCTCCGCAGGCGCCCCAGGTGTTTGAGACGAAGGAACTGGAAGTATGGCGCAATCCAGTCGGCGCGCTGGCGAGTTCGCCGGTGCTGGTCGGCGACCGGCTTTATCAGGTGAGCGGCACGGGCGATCTCGCGGCGGTCGATCCGGCGAGTGGCAAGGTGCTGTGGAAGAAAAAGCTCGGCATCGAGCAGCGGCAGAGCAGCCCGTTTTACGCCGATGGAAAACTTTACATCGCGATGTATCTCGCCGCGGCTGAGGGCGGAGGCGAAGGCGCGGACGGTGAGCTTTTCGTGATCAAGCCGGGCGATACTGACATGGAAATTCTCAGCCGCACGCATCTCATCGGCAAATGCTACGGTTCGCCGGTCGGCTACAACGGCAAGATCTACCTGCAGACCGAGAAGAAACTCTATTGCTTCGGGACGAAGGGCAAAAATCCGGGTCTGGCAGCGGCGCCCGAGTCCGAGAAATGGCCGAAGCCGGGCGCGAAGACCAAGCTCCAGGTCGTGCCTTACGAAGTGCTGCTGCAACCCGGCGGAAAACACGCCTTCAAAGTCCGCGCGCTGGATGCGAATGGTTTCATCGTCGAGGACAACATCGATCCGAAATCGCTGAAATGGGAGCCGTTCATCCCGCCGACCGCGGTGGTGAAAGCGAAGCTCAATGCGAGTTTTAACGCCGCCGGTGAAATGGTCGCCAACGCGGAGAACACGCCGAGTGCGGGGCAGTTCGAGGCCTCGCTGGGCGATCTCAAGGGCTACTTCAAGGGCCGCATTCTACCGGGCCTGCCGCTCAGCCAGGACTTCGAAAAATACGAACTCACTTTCGACACCGCCAACCCGCCGCCGCCCGGCGTGCCGAACACGCTCGAACCGGCGACGCCCTTCGCGCATCCGCCGCTGCCGTGGAATGCCGCTCGCTTCCGCTTCGAGGTCCGCGAGAAGGATGGCAACAAGGCGCTGGTCAAAACCATCGACAACAAACGCACGCAGCGCGGCACCGTTTTCATCAACCGGGCCGACCTCAAAAACTACACGGTCGAGGCCGACGTAATGAGCGAAGGCAACCGGCGCAAGATGTCGGAAGTCGGGCTCGTCAATCAGCGTTATCTCATCGTGCTGAAGGGCAACGCGCAGGCTCTCGAAGTTTCCTCGAACCAGGAACTTTTCCTCAAAGCCGTGCCCTTCAAATGGAAGCCGAATGAATGGATCCATCTCAAGACGCGCGTCGATGTGAAGGCCGACGGCAGCGGCGTCGTCCGCGCGAAAGCGTGGCCGAAAGGCGAAGCCGAACCCGAAGCGTGGACCATCGAAGTGCCGCACAAGACCGCCCACCAGGAAGGCTCGCCCGGCCTCTTCGGCTTCTCGCCGCAGGAGCAGCGCGCCTGGATCGATAACATCACCGTGACCCCGAACAACTGACGAGCGAAGCGAGCCCTTACTCTTACTCGTCGTCTTACGCTTACTCTCCCCGTGCGCACCTACTTCGATCACGAAAAGCTGCATGTCTATCAGGCAGCGATTCGTTTCGTGGCCTGGGCTGAGCCGATCGTCCAAAACCTGCCGTCGAAAGCATCGGTACGCGACCAACTCGACCGCGCGGCAACCTCGATTCCGCTGAATATCGCCGAGGGAAACGGGAAATACACGCCCCGCGACCGCTGCCGCTTTTTCGACACCGCCCGTGGTTCTGCGCTCGAATGTGCCGCGTGCCTCGATGTGGCGGTGGCCAAAGGACGCACGCAACCGGAGGCTTTAGTTGCCGGCAAAGAGCTTCTCCATGAAATCGTTTCCATGCTCGTGGGATTAATCCGTGCGGTCGATCCCACGCGCGCCGCCGAAGACGCACCCGAGTATCGGGTGATACCCAACCCAGAATAAGAATATGAGTATGAGCAAGAGTAAGAATCTGATCACGAGTGCGGCGTTGCTATTGAGCGCCGCGCTGCTCCACGCCCAGGACTGGCCGCAATGGGGCGGTAGCGATCCCGGTCGCAACATGTATTCCACGGCCAAGGGCCTGCCGGAGAAGTTCAATCCCGGTAAGTTCAAGCCGAACTCCGAGGACATCGATCTCTCCACCACGGAGAACGTGAAGTGGGTCGCGAAGCTCGGGTCGCAGACCTACGGCAATCCTTCCGTGGCCAGTGGCAAGATTCTCGTCGGCACGAATAACGCGACGCCGCGCAACGAGAAGATCAAGGACGACCGCGGCAACCTGATGGCCTTCAACGAATACAACGGCGAATACCTCTGGCAGCTCGCCGCGCCGAAGCTCGCGAGCGGCAAGGTCAATGACTGGGAATACCTCGGCATCCTCAGTTCGGCGCTCATCGAGGGCGGCAAGGCCTACATCGTGACCAATCGCTGCGAAGTCCTCTGCCTCGATCTCGACGGCATGGCCAATGGCAACGACGGACCCTTCAAAGACGAAGCGAAATACATGGGCGGCCCCGGCAAACCACCGATCGAGCCCGGCAAGCAGGACGCCGACATCCTTTGGAAATACGACATGATGGATGAGCTCGGCGTTTTCCCGCACAACGCCTCCAACTGCTCGATCATCGCCGTCGGCGACGTGCTCTTCGTCTGCACCTCGAACGGCCAGGACTGGACGCACGTCAACATCCCGTCGCCGCTGTCGCCGAGCTTCATCGCGCTCGACAAAAAGACCGGTGAACTCCTCGGTGAAGACAACGCCGAGATTGGCCCGCGCATCCTGCACGGCCAGTGGACCTCGCCTTCCGTCGGCACGGTGAATGGCAAGAAGCAGGTCTATTTCGGCGGCGGCGACGGCGTGCTCTACGCGCTCGACACCACGCCGACGAAGGAAGGTGACAGCAATTTCATCAAGAAAGTTTGGTGGTTCGATGCGGTGCCCGAGGAATACAAAAAGGACAAGACCGGCAAGCCGATCAAATACCCGGCCGCGGAAGGCCCGAGCGAGATCAACTCGACGCCCGTCTTTTACAAGAACCGCGTCTATGTTCCCATCGGCCAGGACCCCGAGCACGGCGAAGGCGTCGGACGGCTCGTCTGCGTGGATGCGACCAAGACCGGCGACATCACCAAGACCGGCCTGATCTGGGACTTCAAAGAAATCCATCGCTCGATCTCGACCGTCTCGATCGATCCCGAGACTGGCCTGCTTTTCGTCGCGGACTTCAGCGGCTTCGTCTTCTGCCTCGATGCTGAGACCGGCAAAAAATACTGGGAATACGACATGAAGGCGCACATGTGGGGTTCGACGTTCGTGGCCGATGGCAAGTGCTACGTCGGTGACGAAGACGGCGACATGGTGGTGCTCGCCGCGACCAAAGAGCTGAAAGTGCTGAGCGAAGTGAACATGGGGGCGCCCGTGTATTCGACCGCCATCGTGGCCAACGGCATGATGTATATCGGCACCCAGACGCATCTCTTCGCCATCGCGCAGGGTGCGAAGCCGATGGAGGCTCCGAAGGCGGTCGCGAAGTAATCGCCCGTAGCCATGTCCACCAACTCCGGCGGCGGCCTCACGCGCACGCAGTGGCTGATTTGCATCATCGCGTCGATCGGCTTTGCCTTCGACATCTATGAGCTGCTGATGCTCCCGCTGATCATCAAGCCCGCGATGGCCGCGCTCAGCGCGCCGCTCGTCGAGCAGATGGTCGCGGGCGGCATGCCGCGTCCGGAGGCGATGGCGAAGTGGCTGCCGGGCGGTGAGATGTATGTCCACTGGGCGCGGATGCTCTTTTTCGTCCCGGCTATTGCAGGCGGCGTGTTCGGGTTGCTCGGTGGCTATCTCACGGATGTGCTCGGGCGTCGGCGCGTGCTGACTTACAGCATTCTGCTCTACGCTGGTTCGGCCTGCGCCGCAGGGTTTGCGCAGACGCTCCCGCAACTGCTCTTCTTCCGCTGCCTCGTCTTCATCGGGGTGTGTGTCGAGTTCGTCGCCGCGGTCGCGTGGCTGGCGGAACTCTTCACAGACCCCAAGCAGCGCGAGAAAGTGCTCGGTTACACGCAGGCGTTTTCGTCGCTCGGAGGCATCCTCGTCGCGGTGGCAAATCTCGCCGCGGCCAAGTGGGCGCTGAGTTTGCCGCCCATCCACGGCGGACACGAAGCGTGGCGCTACACCCTCATCTCCGGCGTCCTCCCGGCGCTGCCGTTGATCCTCATCCGGCCCTTTCTGCCGGAGTCGCCGGAGTGGGCAAAAAAACGTGACGCGGGAGCGCTCAAGCGTCCGAGTATCGCCGAACTTTTCAGCCCGGAACTCATCCGCACGACGGTCGTCACCACGCTGGTCTTCGCGGCCAGCTACGGTCTCGCCTTTGGTGCGATTCAACAATTGCCGCAGATCATTGGTGCGGCTGGCATCGGCACGTCGGCGGAACGCGGGCATAAGGAAATCATCGCCACGGCGAAAGGCGCGGTTGGCAAGGCCGCGGCGGAAGCCAAGGCCGCGGGCAAACCCGAACTCACGCCGCCGCAGAAACGCCAGATCGGCGCCAACGCCAGCGACGAAGCTGTGGCCAAAGTATCGAGCCTGCAGGAACTCGGCGGCCTCGTCGGCCGTGTCATCTTCGCCGTGCTCGCCACGATGATCGTCAGCCGGCGCACGCTGCTCCGCATTTTTCAAATCCCGGCGCTGCTCTTCGTGCCGTTCTTCTTCTACTGGATCTCGGGCAGCCTCGGCACCGACACCCTCGGTCTCGTCAAAGCTGGCATTTTCCTCTGCGGCCTGCTGGTCGTCGCGCAGTTTTCATTTTGGGGAAATTACATCCCGCTCGTCTTCCCGATCCACCTCCGCGGCACGGGCGAAAGCTTCGCCGCGAATATCGGCGGGCGGGTCATCGGCACTGCCGCCGCGTGGTTCACGATTACGCTTTCTGAATCCAATCCGCCGAGCGCCGCGAAGATTGCCGTGATGGGAGCGATTGTCGCCGGCGCGTATGCCTTCATGGGCGCCGCGCTCACCCACTGGCTTCCCGAGCCGAAGAACGAACCTCACGATTAGCATCCACCCTTACTCCTACTCCTGATCTTACTCTTACTCTCGTTCTGAAGAGGGGCGCGTTGGAGTAAGCGTAAGAGGACGAGTAAGAGTAAGAACCAGACATCCGCCCTTCCGACCATGATTCAACTCACTCCCGACCAGGCCCAGGCCCAACTCGAAACGCACCTCCAGGAAATCATCGCCTGGCATTTCTCGCCGGAGACCGGCTGCCCGTTCTGGCTCGATTGGGCGAAGAAAAACTTCGACCCGCGCGCCGAGGTCAAGAGCTTCGCCGACGTGGTGAAGTTCCCGCACTTTGAGGACGAATGGCTGCGTGATTTGCAGCCGGAAGTCTGGGTGCCGGCGGCCTTCAAGGGGCAGCCTTACAATATCTTCGAAACCGGCGGCACGACCGGCATGCCGAAGCAGCGCATCGGGTGGACGGACTACAAAACGGACTACTCCGAATTCAGCGACAAAATCGCCGACGAACATTTCCCGCGCGGCGAAGCCTGGCTGATGATGGGCCCGACCGGCCCGCGGAGACTTCGTCTCGCCATTGAACATTTGGCCCACGTCCGTGGTTCGAGCTGTTACTTCATCGATCTCGATCCGCGCTTCGTGAAGAAGCTCATCTCGAACAAACAATTCGAGGTCGCCAAGCAATACATGTCGCACGTCGTCGATCAGGCGACGACCATCCTCAAGCACCGCAAAGTGAGCGGTCTTTTCACCACGCCGAAGCTCCTCGAAGCGCTCGCCGAAAAGATCGACATCTACGACGCCGGCATTCGCGGGGTCTTCTGCGGCGGCACCACGATGCTCCCGCAATACGTGCGGTTCCTCGTCGAGGAAGTGCTCGAAGGCCGCATCGGTTTTTACCCGACCTACGGCAACACGCTCATGGGCCTCGCCGCCAGTGTCCCGCTCCTGCCGGAGGACGATTTCTCGATCACCTACTACGCGCCGCAGCCGCGCGCCGTGCTGCGCGTCGTCGATCCGAAAGACACCGCGAAGACCGTGGACTACGACACCTGGGGCCGCGTCGAACTCACCACGCTGACCAAGGAATTCTTTATGCCGCGCTTCCTCGAACGCGACGAAGCACTCCGCCGCAAACCGCGGGCGCCGTATGCGTGGGATGGCGTCGCCGAAGTGCGGCCGTTCGGTGCGATGGAGAAGACGATCGTGGAGGGCGTTTACTAAAACATGAACGTCCCGCACCTTCCCGTCCTCCGCCTCGGACGCAGCTACGAGAGTCTCGACAAGCTTGAGATCAAAGATCACCGCACCGGCGATGTGAAGGCGGTCGTTTCGACGATCAATGCCGGCATTCTCCGCAAGGACTTCCGCAAACTCGGCGAAGCCCGCGCGGCGCTGAAGAAATTCGCCGTCGCCGAACTCATCGAGATGTCGGCGAAAGCGGGCGAGTTTTTCCTCAACGGCACGCTGCCGCTCGGCGACAAGGGCCACACCCAATCGGCCGACGAATACGTCGCCACGCTCAGCGCCACGAGCGGTCTGCCGCACGTCATGGTGCGCCGCAACATGGCGAAGATTCACTATGCGCTGACGCACCTCGACGAAGTGCTGAACGGACTTTCGCGCGGGCTCGACTTCACGATTCTCGACAAGGGGTTCGGCGAGCAGTTCGGCACGAAGCTCTCGTTTTTTCCGACCTGCCAGGCGCTTGGGCTGGTCATGCCGAGCAACTCGCCAGCGGTGAATTCGCTCTGGCTCCCGGCCATCGCATTGAAGACGCCGGTGGTCATCAAGCCGGGCCGCGAAGAGCCGTGGACGCCGTTCCGTTTAATCCAAGCGTTCATCGCCGCGGGGGTGCCGAGCGAAGCGTTTGGCTTTTACCCGACCGACCACGAAGGCGCGGGCGAGATCCTTAAGAGCTGTGGCCGCGCGCTGATCTTCGGCGACAAAAACACCATGGCGCAGTACGCCAACAATCCCGCCATCCAGCTTCACGGTCCGGGCTGGAGCAAGTTTTTGATCGGCGATGACCAGATCGAAAACTGGCGTGACTACATCGACGTGATCGCCGGCGCGATCAGCGACAACGGCGGGCGTTCGTGCATCAACGCCAGTGCAGTGGTGGTGCCAAAGTACGCGGCGGAAATTGCCGACGCCCTCGCGCAGAAGCTCGGGCCGAACGCGCCAGCGGCGAACGACGATCCCGAGGCGAAGCTCAGTGGCTTCGCCAATCCGAAGATGGCGGACTTCATCGATGGGAATATCGATGAAGGACTCAAAACGCCCGGCGCCGAAGACGTGACCGCCAAATATCGCGGCGGTCCGCGCAAGGTTATCCACGAAGGCGGCACCTTCCTGCGCTCGACGATCGTCCGTTGCGACAGCTTCGACCATCCGCTCGCCAACAAGGAATTCCTCTGCCCCTACGCGAGTGTCGTGACCTGCCCGCAATCCGAGATGCTTTCTAAAATCGGTTATACGCTCGCGTGCTCCGCCATCACCAAGGATCTCGCTTTCATCGCCGATCTCGAAGCCTTCGGCGAAATCGACCGGCTGAATATCGGCCCGGTTTCCACGATGAAGATTTCGTGGGATCAGCCGCACGAAGGCAACATGTTCGAATTCCTCTACCAACGCCGCTCGATCGAGCGCGCCTGGTAACCGCCCGCGAGCGATGAAGCGGATCGCCCCCAATCCTGCGCCGGACTTCATCGACTGACCGCCATGTCCGCCCTCGCACCTGCACCCGTTTCTGTGACCATTCGCGCCGCTGCCGCAGCGGACATCCCGCTGCTGCGCGAACTCGCTGAGCAGACGTGGCGCGCGTCCTACGACGGCATCATTTCGCCGGAGCAGATGGATTTCATGCTCGGCTGGATGTATTCGGCGGAGCAGATCGCGCAGGAGTTGCGCGACGGTGTCGTGTGGGAAATCGCGGAGCTCGCCGAGGCGCCGGTGGCCTTTCTTTCGCTCACGCTGGAAGGCGGCGAGGCGAAGCTGAACAAGCTCTACGTTCTGCCGGAGCAGCAAGGGCGCGGGATCGGCGCGGAGTTACTGCGGCATATCGAAACGCTCGCGGCTTCGCGCGGCGCGCGGTCCATTTGGCTGCAGGTCAACAAGCGCAACGAACGCGCCCGCCGCGTCTATGAACGCGCGGGCTACATCGTCGAGCGCGCCTCCGTCTTCGAGATCGGCGGCGGGTTCGTGATGGACGATTTTATTCTGCGCCGCGAGTTGCGCCCGGCCACGACGGGTTGAACGTGAAGTCCGATCCAAGAGTCTTTTCCTGATGCACCCAGCTCTCCACTCCTCCAGCGACAGCATTTCGGCCGCCCTTGCGGCGTTCGATTTCCAGCCTCGCACCCGGCTCGTCTTCGGTCGCGAGACGCTGGAGCAGGTGGGTGCGCTCGCGCGTGATCTCGGCGGCAAACATGCCTTGCTCGTGACTGACAAAGGAATCGCGGCTGCGGGTCATCCGGCGCGAGCGGCTGGTTTTCTCGAAGCCGCCGGACTGCGAGTCACGATCTACGATGAAGTGCGCGAGAATCCGACGACGGGGGATGTCGATCGCTGTGTCGAAATCGCCCGGACGGCTGGCATCGACCTGATCATCGGCCTCGGCGGCGGGAGCAGCATGGACACGGCGAAGGGCTGCAACTTCATCCTGACCAACGGTGGCCAGATGAAGGACTACTGGGGTGTGGGCAAAGCGACGCGACCGATGCTGCCGCTGATCGCGATCCCGACGACTTCGGGCACCGGCAGCGAGTGCCAGTCTTTTGCGCTGATCTCCGACGAACAAACGCACCAGAAAATGGCCTGCGGCGATCCGAAGGCAGCGGCGAAAGTCGCAATTCTCGATCCGATGCTCACGGTTTCACAGCCGGCGCGCGTCACGGCGGTCACCGGCATCGACGCCATCGCGCACGCCATCGAGTCGGCGGTGACGAAAAAGCGCACGCCGATCTCGGCGATCTATTCGCGCGAGGCGTTCCGGCTTTGCTACGAAGGTTTCGAGCGCGTGCTGCGCGATCCGCAGGACCTGGAAGCTCGCGGTCTGATGCAACTCGGCGCGGCCTTTGCCGGCACGGCGATCGAGAATAGTATGCTCGGCGCGGCACACTCGGCGGCGAATCCGCTCACGGCGCATTTTGGGGTCGTGCATGGGCAAGCCGTGGGTCTGATGTTGCCGGCGATCGTTGCTTTCAATTCGCGCGATCTGTTGGCGCACGAGCGCTACCTCGAGCTGTCCGCCGCCGCGGAACTCGGACCGATCGAGGAGTTCATCGCCGAACTGGAGATGCTGCTCGACGTCGCCAAGCTGCGCGAAGGTCTTTCCAAATACGCGATCGATGCGGCGCAGTTCCCGGTGCTCGCGAAAGAGGCGGCGCAGCAGTGGACTGCGACGTTCAATCCCCGGGCGATCACGGCGGATGACTTTGAGGAACTTTACGGGGAGGTCTTGGGATGAAGTGGATGCTCGCATTGTTTTCGTTCGCGCTTTCCGTTCACGCGGCCGACTGGCCGATGCACCGCGGCGGGCCGCAGTTGCAGGGTGTCGCGCAGATGCCGGCGCCCACGAAGCCGGATCTCGCCTGGACCTATGCTGCTGGGAAACCGATCAAGGCCGCGGCGGCGATTGCCGGCGGTCGCGTGTTTTTCGGCGACGACTCCGGCGTTGTCCATGCGGTCGATTTCGCGACGGGCAAGGAAGTGTGGAAGTTCAAGACCGAGGCGAGCATCGAGGCGACCCCGCTTGTGCTGAACGACACGGTCTTCATCGGCTCCAGCGACGCGAATTTTTATGCGCTCGAAGCAGCGACCGGGAAGCTGAAGTGGAAGTATGAGACCGGCGACAAAATCCTCGGGGGCGCGAACTTCGCGAAGAACCCGAATGGCGAAGGCACATGGCTGCTCGTCGGCAGTTACGACTCCAGCTTGCACTGCGTGGATGCCGCGACGGGAAAAGCCGTATGGACACACTCCACGGACAACTACATCAACGGCACGCCAGCGCTGCTCCCGAGCGGCGAGATCGTCTTCGGCGGCTGCGACAGTTTCATCCATGTCCTCCAGCTCGCCGATGGCAAAGAACTGCGGCAGATCGAGTCTGAAGCTTACATCGCCTCGTCGGTCGCAGTGATCGACGGGATCGGTTACGTCGGCAACTACGGCAACATCGTGATCAGCTTCGATCCGAAGAAGGGCGGCGTGGGCTGGAAATATCGCGATCGCAATTTCCCCTACTACTCCTCTGCGGCGCTGACCGCGGATCGCGTGATCATCGGCGGACGCGACAAACGCCTGCACGCGATCGACCGCGCCACTGGCCAGGGCGTGTGGACATTTCAATCGCGCGGGCAGGTGGATAGCTCGCCTGTCATCTGCGGCGACGCGATCGTGGTCGGCTCGGAAGACGGCCGGCTCTACTGCCTGGGCCTCGCCGACGGCAAGGAGCGCTGGGCTTATGAGATCGGCGGCGCCATCACCGCCTCGCCTGCGGCGGCGAACGGCCTCGTCATCGTCGGCTCGGAAGACGGCAATCTTTACGCGTTCGGTCAACCCACTGCAAAACCATGAGCCACGAAGTCATCGAGATCCTCGACCGCGAAAAGGAGCACAACGAAACCGAAGTGGGAAACTACTTCGTCGCCAACTATCCGCCGTTTTCCTACTGGGACGCCGAGACGGCGAAGAATGTGCGCGGCTTGCTCGATCGACCGCAAAAGGCTGGCGTGCCGCTGGGCGTTTACTTCCACGTGCCGTTCTGCCGGAAGCGCTGCCACTTCTGCTACTTCCGCGTCTACACCGACAAGAACGCCGACGAGATCAAGCGCTACCTCGACGCGGGCATCGCGGAATTCGAGATCTACGCGAAGTCGCCGCTGATCCGCGGGCGGAAGCCGAAGTTCGTCTATTTCGGCGGCGGCACGCCGAGCTATCTC
>ENA-ORBV01007106-ORBV01007106.1-microbial-mat-metagenome-genome-assembly--contig:-NODE-7106-length-19359-cov-5.596411_pt1 | contig 19359 bp, 21 predicted proteins | sample MGYA00237777_ERZ505514 | MGnify/ENA primary metagenome ERZ505514 (study PRJEB26160, sample SAMN06269048) | microbial mat metagenome | isolation source: Oligotrophic lake microbial mat | place... | reverse complement strand
GACAGCATTAACAATCAGAGGCAATACGGCCTGCAGCTTGAAACGAATTGGCCAACCAAGAGCTGCTGGACAAAGCTGTTGGTGGCATTCATGGGCCACTCGGTTGCAAATTGTCAGCGAATGATGTCATGCAAGCATCCAGGCATTCCTGGAAAAGACATGACAATTCTGGATGCGGCAGCGTCCATTGTGGCTGGGAAGACATTGAAAAGGATTGAGCGCAAGATGCTACCAAGACCACTGCGACAAACGGCTGCCACAGCTGTTCCGTTGAAGAGACTCTCAAACGCCAAAGGAATTGCTACAAAGCAAGTTGCTAAGAAACAGAGAAGCGGTGGACAAAACGCAGGAACTTCGATTCAATTGACTTGTTTCATTTGTGAGAAACATCAGAGCAAGTGTGCTTGCACAAGCAGCTGTTGCCCAAAGTGTGGCACCGCCGTCTGCATGAAAGACAGAGGGCGACCAATCAGTTGCCACTTTGAGTGCTTGAACAGTGGTGATGACAATGCAAGATGCAATGACATCAAGCGGACCATGTTCCCTGCAACATCAAGATCGACTGATTTTGATCAAAATGATGAACTGAAACAGATTTGACAATGGCCGCAACGGCGTCGGCTGGCTCTGCAGTCGGCGTGCGTTGCCTGCATGAGCTGGTGCTAAGTCTGCTGTTTGGTGTCTGATTTGGTGTCACTGCTGTTCTCACACGTGCAACTGTGAGATGCCAAGCTTGGTGTCTTGGCATCCATGAGGGCAACCACTAGTTGCTCAACTACCAGCAGCTAGCTGGACACAATCGTGTAGCGGTTTCTGGTGGTGGAGGTGCTAGCTAGCTAGCTCTAGCCAGTGCTAGCTATTGCCACTAAGAGGAGGAGCGAGGGGGCTTCACTCTGCCGCATTGGAACTTGCGGCAACACATGGATTTGTGGGTCAAAACGTCCTTTTCTTATGTGAACCCTTTCTGTTAAACATGAACCCTTTTTGAAAGAGGAAAAGATGCATGGACCAATTTTTACAGTGACTTATGAAAAGGTTCACAATTGTGAACCGTTTTTGCATTTATGAACCTTTTCAAGGTTCACAAATTGTGTCCTAAGACATCAGTTGTTACCAACAGATTTATGAACCGATTTTTAGGAACCCTTTTGCATGTGGTCTCATTTTTCACATAGGGTTCACAATCATGGTCCTTTTTGTTGGCTGACTTTTTCACAGTCCGACAAGTTCCTGCTTTGCCGGTAGCGGGCTTTTCTCTGCAACTCAACTGCAGACAGATGTAGCGGTTTCTGGAGGTTGCCTGTGAGCCAAGTTGGAGCTTCCCGAAATTAATTTCACCTGATCGGGCTGCACCTTGAGCACATTTGTGTTTTTTAAGTGTTTTTAGGTGGTGCTGCGACATCTCCAAATGACTCCCAGAAAACAATCTGCAGCATCTGACAACAGAAGAAGGCACCAAGAATGACATCTTTTCACAGAGTCAAACAGCAAAAACTTGTGCCAAAAAGCAAACACCAAACAACAAGAACGTCCAAAGCAGCAGTGTCGACATCCATGTTTGCTCGGCAACGACACTGGTGCCGCCATCAGTCTGATTCTTGTGACAACATGTCTGTCCTCACCATGAAACTGCCACTCAACCTTTTGACTCTCCAAACATGAAGAGAGGATGCTGAAACTGTCACTCAACCTTTTGACTCTCCAAACATGAAGAGAGGATGCAGCAAGAAAGAGGGCCTTGGAAAGGTGGAGGAGGACACAAAATGCAGAAGAAGATGAGATGATGGAAATCTTCATCCAGTTGAAACAACGGTTGCTCCTGCGCATTTGGCTATGGCGACAGAGAAGAAGTGGAAACAGCATCTGACAATGGAAGGGATTTGGCGCCGCGGCAGGAGAATTCCCCGGGTTGCCCTTGTGGATCCCATTGCATTTTGAAGGCAAGTTTTTGAAATGCTTGTGCCAATTGCAACTTTCCATGCCCCAACACAACTTTTAAAAAACACAGTTTGCATGGTCAAAGAGTGCTCATTTTTTAAACTTGCATAAAAACTTACTTTGAGAAAGCAGGCTGTGGGGAACCTTGTGTTTGGCAATTGAAAACTTGTTTGCGTTTGTGCAAAATCATTGTGTTTTTAGAACACAAGTCTTTTTCCGTTATGCAGACACGTGCCGTTTGGTCCAACATGACTCCTCTGCTCCAACCGCAAAAAAACAAAAACCTGAAACAAATGCAAAAAGCTCGGCTTTGGACAATCCACTGACCAATCGGGTGCTTTCCTGTTTCACAAAACTCCGCAAACTGCAATCACAGTGTTTCTGCATTTGGAACAATGCTCTTTGCGATGAGCCAACACATGTGCTTTGAAGTGTGTTTGAGGGCTCTGTTGTTCTTTGCAACTCTTCAAAGAGAACTGTTTTGTCACTGTTTTTGTTTGCAACAAGTCTCATCAGTGACAAACCCATTTCCACTTCTCTTTGCCATTCATCATTGCATTTTGAAGACCCATCTAAACAACTGAGTCTCACTTGTCAATTTCAAACAGCAGGGCACAGATTCACATGTCACATCGATTGATCTGTGACATGTTGTTCAATTTTTGATGTTGATTGCTACAATCAAATGACAAACAGCACAAGATGACAATGTTTTGTGCCATTTTCTGCACTTTTGAAATCAAGCATGCCAAACCAAAGATGTTCCTTCTCATCATGTCTGTCACATGCATCATGCATGCAAGGGATTGGAACTGTTTGTTTCCATTGTCATTGTGTGCTAACTGTTTTCTGATTTTGTGTCAAACTTTGCTTCAAAGTCACAACAATGATTGAAGTGAAAAGCTGTCATCTGGATGGACATGACAAAAAAACATGTCTTCTCATTTGTGCATGCAAATGCACAAACATTTTTCAAAGCATGCACAATCTCAAACATCATGACTTGTTTGCTTCTGCTGAAAGTGACAATGAAAGAAAAACAAATCAAAAAAGCAAAAAACATTGTCATCGTCAATCCACCAATCACTTGGATGACATGTGCTCGGTTTCTCACCTCCAAAGTTTCATCCATCATTGTTTGTGCCAGGACTTGGGATTGCTCCCTGGAGCTGCATCATGCATGATCTCAAACAGCACAACTGCTTTGCTCCCACAAAAAAAGATGTCGAAAGAAAAACAAATTGCAAGGCAAAAAGCTGTGCAACCACTAATCCAACAACCGTTTGAACACGATCGATGACCCGCCTCCAAAGTTTTGTCCAGAATTGTCTGGGTCAAACACTCATGACTTCTCCCACGAGTTGAAGCGGATGACTGGTGACACAACAACGAGACAAACAAAATGCGAACAATTGATGGCATGGAAATGAGACTCCACCAAGACTCTGGATTGCTCCCTGGAGCTGCTGCATGCACAATCTCAAACAGCATGACATCTTTGCTCCCCTAGAAAAAAATTAATAAAAGCAAAAAGCTACGCAACCGCTAATCCAACAGCTGTTTGAACATTTTGTGTTCGGTGACCCGCCTGCAAAGTTTTGTTCAGAATTATCTGTATCAATACCCAAGACTTCTCCTGAGAATTTAAACTGACAGTTGTTCATATAGCGACATAGCCAGACATATAGAGAAATTAAAAGTATATAAACATATTTTTGTTTGCGTTTTTTTTAATCGTCTCGCAATTGGCCGTCGTTCCCCCTATCAATTATTGATAAAATCCTGCACCTGCAAATGGCATGAATGATCAATTCATAATAAACAAGGATAATGAACAATGCATCTCTCCGACGCAACGACATTGGTCGCATGCCATCACTATGCCGTGTGTTTGGCTTTTTTGGGATCCTTTGTTGTGGAGTGTTCCTCTCTAACAGACCATCCTTGGAAGACATGCTTGTTGTAGCAAGACGCGAAAAGCTGTCCGTGTCGTCCAAAAGCTACAACAACAACAATCATAGCAACCGCACTAATACCACCAGTAATAGAACGTCGTCAGCAGTACACCAGGAACATTCTGCCACCGTTAGTAGACAACCCGACGACAGCAATCACGACGATGTATCCAGAAACAGCAACACCGACATCAGCCACTATCCAACCACCACCACCAAAATTTCGACAACCATATTACTCATGGCCGATAGTCGTTCTTTGGATGTGGATGACTATCACCGTTTGGCCTTGATCATTAATGCACATTATGCCAAACTCCACAATTATTCTATTCATTTTGTGCACACTCCTTGTTTGAACAACGACGACGACAACAAGCCAAAAGAATGCATTGCCTGTCATCATTCCCAACACGGTGGACGCATGACACCGTGGTGCAAAATCCTGGCCATCAATGAAACGTTGCACCAGTTCTACAATTACCACCATCATCAGCAGCTTGATTCCAGCAACATTATCGAGCAGCAACAACTCCTCCGCATTGTCTATTTGGACAGTGATGCCATTGTTCGTAGACTTGACCAGCCACTTCCCGGATCTTATTTTGCCAAGACACTCAATTTATTTGCCAATCCCAAAGATTTAGTGCCGTGTACGGGAATTCAAATGTGGCACATCCACACTACTACTACTTATACTCAAGCACGAGATATGATGACGGCATGGTGGGAGTCTACCGGTGGGAGTATGCTCAACGAACAAAAGCAGTTGGACGCCAATTACTATAATACGCATCATGATTATGAACAATCGGTATTTCACGATTTCAACTCGAAACTCCGCCATTATTCATCGGCCATTCATGTCATTCGAGAACCTGTTCGTGAATTTAATCATGCCTCCAAAGGATTCTTTCGGCACATTACCAAAAAAAGCAAATCGCCCACCCCAACAAATGTAAACAATCCACGATATCAACGCATGCTCGAATTTATTCAACAACACAATATTTCCATGGACGACGCATTGTCGCATGTGGAAAAACGACAGCTCTTATCACCATCGCCACCATCATCATCACAGTCCTTGACATGACGTTCACTCAGCCATCGCCCGGCGGATGATTACTGTACGCGACATTCGAGGTACACTGAGCACAAGGAATTACGTACCCTGCCGGCCAGTAGTAGCGATCTGTGGCTTCGGTGCTGCGAGTTGGTCAGTTTAAGAATTGGATCCACAAGAAGAGAACGGCCGTGTGCTTTTTCATCCACTTCTTCCGGTAAGGACTTTTCTCCAGTACAAAAGTCTTAATCTGTCACAGTTTTCCTTGCCACGTAAAGCTGCTGTCACCACAGTATCCAAATATCAATCGAAACAACAAGCACCATTCCGTAACTTTTATCACTGGTATTTTGGACGGGCAAACGATGCACACTCCAAAGTAGGTAGCCCAATACTATGGCAAGAGTCAGTAAATCCCGGGCTTGCTTTGGATAGCCAATTGGAATCGTGGAGAACGAACTTAGCACAATGAATGCCGCTTATTGAGTACCATACCGTACTGGCCCATTACCGAACATGTGCCATGAGAGGACGCCCCTCTTGGTCCAGCCTTTTTGATCGAGCGCCGAGGATATAAACATCTTTTCGTGGAAAACCTGGAGGAGGGAATAATTTCAACCAACCGTAAACAAAAAGTACTGTTTCCAACGTGTGGGCAGTGCCAGTAGAGTTAGTACTCGTGCATGGAAGCCAATGCCAGTCCTTGGTTACCGCCGACACGACAAACAGGGATATCGAGCTTGAATTGCATTCCTCCAACTAGCTAGAAGTTCCAGAAGCTAAAGATAGCCCTAGCATTCCAAAAGATCGTCTGCGAACATGCCATACCTCAGGATGTCATGGTACCGCGGGGAAATGCCATACTTAGCTAGCATACTAAACTAGCAAGCTAATAGTTAGTATGAAGCACTAGCTTTTGCTAACTACTAGCTAGCTAGTACCTAGTAGAATTAAATACCCAGGCCAGGGACCCCCCAAACGCTTTGTTAAGAACTCGAGTGCCCCACAAAATAAACTGTTCCTATTTACACTTGGCTTTTCCCGCGATTAAAAAGCAATGCACGCCGGTCGATACCCTTTCAACGACATCTCTCGCCAATTGTTAAAAATGAGGGGAGGCATTCCGGAAAACTAAAATACAAAACCGAGTTTGACTCTACTTTCCACCATTTGACTACTACAGTAGCAGGTATATACGTAGCCCAGCCACCCTTTCCTTACCATTGTGTGAATTATATTCTCTTACCAGTAGGACTAGCTCTAGTTACAAAGTAAAGACAATGGGACGAACTCGTGTCGCAGACCGTTTGGCAGCGGCTTCCAATGAGAGTACGGCCATCATTCGAAGTGACGAGCTAGACGATCTCAAGGAAAAATTTGAAGTATTCATCAAGGGATTCAAGCCCTTTACTATTTCTCTCAAACTCTTTCATAGCTCATTAATCTCTGTAGAACAAAATCGTGCAGAGATGTTGGGCTACATTGAAAGTTGGACCAAGGGCACTCCTATTTTTGACATTACTGGCAAAGGCAATCTTCCAGTGGAACAACATCCTTTGTGGGCCAAAAATTATCAAGAAAAGGACACGACCTTTTGTATGATGCAACGACAAATGAGTGCCCTCAATACAGAGTATGCAAAACAAATGGAACAGTATTGTGTCGCGTATATTAACGATTGGGAAATTGTGGTTACCACTCGCATTCGAACCAGTATCAAACAGGCCGAAGATCTCAAAAAGGACTACACCCATTACGACAAAAAAGTACTCTCTTTGGTAGCGGCTGAAACCAAACTCTTAGAAAAGGGCAAAACCAATTCGGCCAGTGCCATTGAAAAGTTGAAACGCAACAAGGAAAAATTGGACACGGCCAAACAAACCTATGACAAATATGCCACAAGTCTTTGCAATTTGATTGATGCCGCACTGAATTTGGCATGGATTGAAATGGTCCCATTGGTTTATCGGCTTACCAATATGGAACTGGATCGAATGGGGGGACCGACGGATGCTCAAACCATGGTGGATTCTCTTGTGGACTTGGTCTACAAACTGGATGCCATGGCCACAGAACACAACATTGAAACCGACATGCCCGATGCCGAAGTAAGGCCACTGCCGCCCCAAGCACCCAAAGTCATTGCCTTGATTGGGGAATCGAAAGCTAGCAACAATAATACATCCACGAGAAAGAACAATACGCCTACTACTGACACCCCTAACAACAACGACAACAACAACATGCAAAATAACGCGCAAGTCAAGGCCAGTGATTCTCAAGCTAGCAACACCATCGCCAACGACACATCCTACGAAACCAAAACGCCGCCACCCGCCGCCAAGAGGGGTGGCTCGATTAGTACACAAAACAAGCTGAAAACCCCGCATCCTAAGGTGTCACGAGCCTCTGTGGCACCCGTCGAACAACTCGAGCAAAAAGAAGAAAAAGTAGTAGCACCCCCTGAAGTCGAACCATTCGAACCAAAAGTGACACCTGCCATGACGTTTGAGCAAAAAGAACCCACCGTCTACAAACCAGTCAGGCTAAACGGTGTCGTGGGGTCCTTGATATTGCAAGAGACCGATGTTGTCTTTCAGCCCATTAGTAGTTCCAAGGAAATTACCACCATTCCATGGACCAATGTCGAAAAGCACTTGACCAATCCATCCAAACATACCAAAGCCTTGCTCAAGTTTGCCTTGAAAGAAGGAGAGCCCATTACCTTTCAAGCCAAGACACGGGATGCTTTGGAAGAGATTCACAAAGATGTGACTGTAAGATTGCTTTTGAAAATGTAAAAAAGATGCAGCGTTTGGGAACTATCAGGTGAGAGGACCAAAAGAAGCGCATTGCACTTGTTAATCGGGAGGGATTCTTATATCCTTACTCTTGTCGGAGGACCTATGTATTCCAGTCCCCTGCATAAAGGAAGAAGTCGTTGTTTTGTACGGGGTTGTAAGATATAAAGATATTTATGAGTCAGTCTATGAGTAATACTCTGTGTACTATAGCAAGTTTGCGGTATCCACAGACAGTGCCCACATACACCATAGTCTTTTACGGTGGCGTTGCATTTCATTGATTTACGAAGGTTTTGGTGAGGCAGGCGTTGCCATCTCCTAGTACCTGGTAGTAGCTACTCTGCAGAGAGTGGATACACTCTCTACGGTACAAGCTAGTAGTATCTAGCAGTAGTAGACCCTAACCGTAGCCCCGACCTGATCAAAAGGTGATGTTAGCCATAGTTGATCAGATACTTCGCCAATGCGAAATGATAGCTAGCTATTTACCCTGGTACTAGCTAGCTAGGGTACTACTAGCTAGCTAGCTACTACTAGTTACATATCTCTTGTCTTCACCCAAGCTCTGCCGGCGCATCCACAATGCTTCGTTACGTAACACTGTGTAGGTCATTTCAACGGGAACGCCGGGCATGCCAAGTCATCCAACGGAGAGTCATCCAACGGACATGGATCAAGTCAAACGAGTCAAATCAGTCACACGCACGTTGTTGCGCACTTCAGCACTGCTCCTGTGTTTCAGCACGCAGCATCAACACAAAATTCAATGCAATCAGCGAAAACAAGGCAAATGAAGATGGGGGTCTGTTTCCACAACCGAATGGGCCACAACGACATTTCAACTCACTCTGTGTCCCTCTTTGTGCACTGTGTCACTGTGTGTGAAGCAGAAGCCATCAAGTGGTGTTGTTGCAGCCCATTCGGATCCGGCGTTGCGTTGCTCCGTGTTGTGTCGCGCTGTTTTTGCTGTTGCGTTTTTCAGTCGTGCATCCGTGCGGACGACGTGCAGACTGTCATTAACCAAGCAAGACTCGATCCGCAGGGGACTCAAATCAAGGCACCGTGTTGCGTGACGAAGCACATTGCGGTGTTGCGTGACGAAGTGTCCCTTCGGCAACCATGCCGTGTTGTGCAACAAAGCACATTTCGGGATTTGGCATTGTGGGGCTCAATCTGCTCAAGCTTTCATCCAGGATCCATCCATTGCTGACTCAGTGCTCAACACCGCGTTGCGCAACATCGCTCTTTCGGCGCACCCATGCCGTGTTGTGCAACGTTGTGCTTTTGAAACATGTCCATGCCACGTCACGCGACAGCAACATGCCAAGGCCAGATGGACTGCACGGTGGCGGCAAATTTGTCCCGCTTCACGTGCTTGCCAAACAGCAAAGAGAGGAGCGAGCAGAGAAAGCAAAACATCGATCCTTGAACAAAGAAGCAGTGGTGACGAAGGAAGATGATGACCCGTCCTCTGAAGAATCAATGGAGCTTCATCGTCGTGACCCTGATTTGTGCCACCGTCGACAGCTCGGCCAAGGCATGCTTGCTGAATTGACTTTGGAAACGGATGTCCTTGTGGCCCCTTCGCCGATTGAAACCGATCCCGTCATGCGGCCTGGCTGTCAACGTGGTGGCTCTTGTTCCAGTCCTTGTCACAGCCCTCGCCACACGCCTGAACCCAACCATGTCACAGACCCAAAGGTCAACCTCTCGGCAATTCTGCAATGTGAAGGACTCACAAAGGAAGAGGCCGATCAATTTTCGTCCAGCGCGGATCCAGATGATGACCAGGATTCCAATTTTGATGCCTTCGTGGACCCAGTTGTTGCAGGTTCTGAAGCTGATGGTGGTGACGAGACCAACGAAAACGAAGAAGAGGTGGAGAATGCTGGAGAGGAGGAAAGTCCCGATGATGCCGCTGATGACAACGGTGGTTCTGGGGGAGCAGCTGATGATGCTGCAGGCAAGGCGTCTGGTGGGGGTGATTCCACAGGTGGTGGTGGTTCCAATGGTGCCGATGATGAGGATGGTCATGGTGACCAAGAAGGCCACGACAAAAAGGCTTCAGGTGACGAGGATGATGATGATGGGGAGGAGGATGGAGAAGAGGAAGAAGGGACAGCAGAGGAGACTCCTCGCATGAGATCCAAGTCAGCCCCGACGGCAAAAAGGGCCAGAAAGGAAACCCCAGGTCAGTGCACTTTGTCGCGCAGCTCCATGTTCTCTCTTGGTCGCGTGATGGAGCAATGTTGCGTGGTTGCACAACCAGGCAGTGGGGCTTTGTTGCGTGGTGCAGTTTGGTTTTGGGAGTGTGGTAAATTCTCATGACAAGTTCTTTTCTGCTGCATAGACGAGGATCTGGATGATGAGCCACAGGTGAAGCGGCGCAGGGCAGACCCTGCAAAAAAAAAGCAGACACCAGCTGTTTGATCGGATTCTGATGATTCTGATGACTCAGGCAACAAAAAGCCTGCTGCTGTTGACCTTGGTGGTCGTGGAGGCCGTGGTGGCCGTGGAGATGATTCCGACGATTCTGATGACTCTGCCAACAAGAAGCCTGCTGCTGTTGTTCTTGGAAAACGTGGTGGCCGTGGCCGTGGGAGACCACCTCTCTCTTTGTGTGGACATGGCGGCAAAGCAGCCACTCGCAGCAACGACATGTCTCCCGTTGCAAGAATGCCAGGTGGCAGAGCACCCCGCAGTGTCAAAGCTCAATTCGGCAGAACAGGCGGCAGAACACCCAGCAGTGGCATGACAAACGACAATTCTTCACCGGAAATTTGACCGCAAAGAAGGGACAAAACACAGCAAAGACAACACTCAAAACAAAGTTTCCTACCCTGATGTTTCACCAAAAGAACAGATGCTTTTACATGCAAATTTGAAACTAATGAGCATCAGACTACAACAGAAACAGCTCCATGTTTTGTCAAATGTTCCAATGAGATCAACATCTGCATTGGCAAGATTGATTGCACGGTGCGCATGTTTCGCCATTGCAACATGCTCTTGTTGCCACAAGTCCATAGGAATGCACAACATCGTGACAGAACACGGCGTGGGAACTCATTGTTTCGTTCCTGTCTCATGTTCCGGATTCGATTCTGCATCTTTTTCCTTGGGATGCACAGCAGTTCCAGGTCTAGAACTCGGGACACGACTCTGATTCGTGGACTGAATCATGGATGAAATCGTGTCTTTGTCACTCCCCTCAATGAGACTGTGATTGCTCTTTTAACCTTTGCCTTGTGTGGCAACCTTCACATTGCACTTGGCATCGAGCTTTGACACCAATTCGGCAACATCCTTCTGCTCAATGCTGCTCCCTTCTTCTGCTCCTTCTGCACTTTGCGCCATCAACTCACAATTCCAAAACAATGGCAGCTTTGTCGTGTTCCAAACAGAGGGTAGGTCCCAATGTTTACTTAAAACATCGGTCGGATTCTTCTTCCCAGCGATGTGATGAATGTTGATGACACCTGCTGCAACTGCGCATCACACTCGATGGCAGGACAGTGCGACCCAATGCTCATGCATTTTGGAATGAGGGATGGCTGCTGAATTGATCACCGACTCATTGTCACCAAGCACCATTGCAGGCCCATCAATGGGCACTCTGAGGTGTCGAATTGTGAGGCGCAAATCAATGACTTGCTCAGTGCATGTTCTTGCGGCGACGTGCTCCAAACCGAATGCAGCCGTCTCAACAGTCGATTGCAGCTTAGAGCACCAATCGATGGGAGTCTTGTTGAGTTGGTGGAGAATGCCTGCAACTGACTTTCCACTGATGAGATCGTGGCAGAGGTTAGCATCAAAGAATGATGTCATGGTTGCCGGCTTTCCTTTTGGTTTGGGAGCACCCAAAGGAATCTCTTCCTTTGCATCAGCACAGCAGGAGCATTCCCAGTCATGCATCTTGACTGGAATGTTCGAACAATCAGGTGTGTCAGTCCTGATCTTGATTGCAGCATGGCGCATCTTGGAAAGATGCCCATGGATTCTCTTGACGCGGTCAAGGTTTTTTAGCGTGTTGTTCAACGATTTTTGACGTTAAGGATCTCAAACACAAGGTTTTTTGCGTGTGGCCAAGTGTGGGTCTTCATTGAAAAAACTGTCTTTTTGACATGCATTTGTAGAACTCGTGCCTCGCTAAAACGTTTAGAGGCGTCATTTGCTTAGCAAAAAAGACGTTGTGCGCCCGTCGAGCCGCTTTTCTATTGTTTTCGCGCAAATGATCTGCCAATCTCTTATGCATTCCTTGTCAGCACATTTCTTGATGACATCAACAAAACCATGAGTAGCAGCAAGTCTAGCCAGAGTGCTTATTGGAAGCCACCACCTCAAGAGGAGAGGCACCGTCTAGAGACCTCAGCCGGATTCAATTTAGCTGGCTCTAGCCTTTGTTCTTCACGCACACGGGGAGTTTCTTTATCTTTCAAGAGCACCAATGACGATGTTGAACCAACCCCCAAGCGTCCGCGCAGGTTGCTTGGAGACCTTAACAACACATGTTCAACAACCATTTCGTCACTAACCACAAGCACGGAAGAGACGCCGGACATTCAACCAAGCGGAGGCGACCCACGATCATTGCCACCATCAACACGCCTCCTGCTCGAGAGAGAGCCATTGAAAAAACAAATGGAAAGTCTCATCGTTTGCCCAAATTGCAAATCAAAAGTTATTGTCACCTTTCCAACAACATGCATTGCCTCTGGCACCAAGGTTGCATGCACAAACGACATGTGCAGCTGGTTGATTATAAGGGACCTAGACTGGCTGATGTCCCCCTGCCGAGAGCTCATCAAGGAAGTGCTTTGATTGTCCGCAACATTGATTTTGAAGCAAATGTTGTCTACGTCCTATCTTTTTTGACCTCTGGTGACGGCGGTACAGAAGCTGGGCGTCTGTGTGGCATGTTAGGTTTGCCAAATTCAACAACCATGGCCCCACGATCCTTTGGGATAATTGAGGAGTACATTGGGCCAGTGATACGACAATTTGCAGATGACATCGTTGCCAAAAACTTGGTAGAAGAAGTTCGTCAATGTTATGGTGACATGAAAGATGACAACGCCGAATCGCTCTTTAACTTGTGGCAACAAAAGAAACTGCCAGACGGTTGCCACGACTTGTGGCCAAAGATACTGGGAACATATGACATGGGATGGCAAGGGCGAGCGTCAGGTCTTCAATATAATAGCATGACCGGCGACGCTTGTTTCTTTGGTGGCAAAACACGCAAACCAATCGCACATGTTGTTGTGAGCAAAGGCTGTAGCTTTTGCATGGGCTGGAAGAAGCGTGCCAACAAAACGGTGGCAATGCCAGAGCATGATTGCCGCAAGAATTGGGATGGCTCGTCTGGCGCCATGGAACCACACGGTTGCCTAGTCATGTTCAAGAGATTGTGCTCCGACAGCAAGGTTGTGGTAGAATCAATTGTTGCTGATGATGATTCGTCCATAAAATCAAAAATGAAATGGTGCAACAAAGACCACATGACGACACATGGGCTTACAGATCCACCAACAATCATTAACTCAAACGGCAATGAGGTTGTGCGTCCAGACCACGGTGAGCTTCCAATCAACATGCCGGAGCCAACATTTTTTGCAGATCCAAACCACAGGAAAAAAACGTGGAAGAAGACACTCTATCAGATGCTACATTCAACCAAGAAGAGCAACATGACTATTGCACACATGGACGTCCTACGGCTGGGTACGAATTTCGCGCACATGGTGCGAACGCTACATGGGAAGACTGACGAGGCCATGTTGACTGCTTCAAAAGCAGCAATTGAACACCACTTTGACTGCCACACGCATTGTGGTGACTGGTGCAAACGAAAAGATCAGACGGACGAGGAGAGAGAAGAAAAAAAGAAATGCTACAGATCAAAAGAAAAAGATGCTACTTTATACAAGGAACTGCTCAAGCGAATTGAAAGGTTTGTTACTCTTGAAAGCCTCCACGAAGTTGCCCACCAATATGACACACTTTGTAATGAATCATTCAACAACATAGCAGCATGGCTTGCACCCAAAAATAAAGTGTATGGCACCTCGGAATCACTCAAGAATCGTGTTGCTGTTGCTGTCGGCATCACATCACTTGGGACGGAAGAACATTTCACAGAGTTGTTCAGACGACTTGGTGTAACCATGACGCCTGTTGTGGAGCATTACATCCATTTGCAATCGAAATACAGAAGCAACAGGAATGCAAAAAGTAAGACGGCTGAAGGTAAGAAGAAACGTGTTGACAATTACCACAAAAAACTTTTGGAGAAGACAGCAACAGCAAAAAGAGAAAAGGCCAAAAGAGAGGGTACTTGTAGCACTGGGATGGGCATCAACGGAGGTTACACAGAGGACGAATTGGCTAAGGCCAAGCAAATGCATCCACGCGAGTTTCATCAAGCTGAGAGACGTGCTGCAAAAGAGAGGGGTGCAACTAAGTGTCCTTTCTGTCAAAGATCAGGCCACATGACACGGCGGAGCAAGAACTGTGGCGAACACCAGCTATGGCTTGACAAGATTGCCAAGAAGAAGGACAACAACACAGCCATAGAAACAGGAGCTCATGACGTCGATGACACCACAGAGGATGCTGTTCACATTGGAAACGACACACCAGCTGCACAGACTGCTCGAGATGCGTCAGAGTGCAAACTGCTTGACAGCATGGGGTTTGATGATGGCAATGACGAGTTCTTTGACTGCTGTGAATGTTTAGATGATGACGACTGTCAGGATGCTAGCAGCTATGATAAAGAGAACTAATGCGTAACCGTTGCTATTTGACAATGCTGATATCTGTTATTGTAGGCGCGGATGAAGACATTCAAACCATCAAGGTAGGTGCTCGTTGGGAATGTCTAGATTTTGATTCAAATTGGTCTCACAAAACAAAATTTCAAAAGCGGCCCCGGCGGTGCCCACGTAGAAGTTGTACCAGAAACAGGATTACGGCGCACTCGGATATCACAAAACGGTAATATTTTTCAGACGTTGGAAAACATCCAAATGTCACCACCAGCCATCACAAAAACATGCTCACTTGCGCACGCACAAACTGATAGTTAGCTAGCTGGTCAGACCTATCCAAGCACACAGGTGTGTTAACAAACATACTGACAGGGTCTAGGGTGATGTTAAGTCTTGGTAGTTGCTCGACATAAGGCGCCTATCAGTCATTAACAACACCGCAGCTCAAAATCGTGACATCAGCCACCGAAGCGTCCGAATGGTTAAAGCCATTTAAATCTAACAACTACCAAACCCTAGCAACATCAGAACGTTCATTAACATTATAAGGTACAGACTTGAGACATAAAATAGGTTTAACATTAAGCAGCTACCTAGCTAGGTAGTCCTTATCTATAGCCAAAATGCTACCCCTCGTGATGATTGATTCTTGTTATTACACGGAGCATCGAGTGTTTAAAAAAAGGTCGCACACCGTCAAAAAACGTTGTGTTCAACATCCTTAAACGCGACTTTCGTTTAACGACTTTTCGCGGGACTTTCGAGCTACTTGGAACTCATAATATGCGATCAAGTAGGGTGGCCATCCTGCAGCGATCGAAGGCAGCGTGCTTACTTACTTTCGTCGCCAAACCCGCAAAACCAGCACAACAAAGCACCAAACACTCGACTTGCCATATCCTATGATCAACGAAAGAAATCAATTTTACCACCAGTACTCTCTAACCCCGCTCCATTTCATCCTTCTCCAACAAAACAAAAATAAGAACGACGTCAAGCAGCCATTGCAAGTAACGGTGAGCGAAAGCGTGGACGCGCTGATCATGCGACGGCCCTTCCCGCTAAAACGCCAAGACAAGTCAAGAAGAATGCAGCGATCCCGCAGACTATCAATTTGGACGAATTGAAGAAGGAGTGGACTCCGGGGCGCACCGATCGAATGGGCAATGGGATCATCAAAATGTCCAACAAACCAAACCGCCCGTTGTGTGGAGGCGACTGGATCTGCGCCAGCGATGGCATTTCTGCGACGCTGAGTTTTGTTTTTTACAAAGACGGCAAATACTATGGGCTTACAGTTGCGCACATTTTCAATGAGGCGCCTACACATGAGGTTTTTACCTTCATGAAACAAGACGAGGCAAAAGTGACCGATTCCCCGGACGGCAAAGAGGAGGATGAGTTCGACCCGAAAATCGATTCCGATTCTTTAGCTGCCTATAAGATTGGAAAAATCGTCTCGTGGTCGCGCTCCACAGATTCGGTCGCCTTTGAATTTGATGACAACATTGAAGTGCTTCCGTTGACAGTAAAGGTGGCGTCCAGCTCGACATGTGAAATTAAACTGCCCGATGTCAAATCAGTGGTCAGCCCGCCTCCACGGGGCAGCACTCTAGTCGGCTTTGGTGCTAGTCGCCATGGATTTCATGCAGGTGTGGAAATACCTTCGACGAACGAGACGCACAAGTTAGCTTCTGTGCCTGATGGAAGCATCGGCATCACGAATCAGGAAAATGAAGAACGGCTCACCTATCCAGGTGACTGCGGTACAATTTTTTTGGACTTGCAGTGCAACGGTGTTTATTTCCATACAGACGGAACCGAAGCAGCACCCTGGAAATCTTTTGGGGTTCCTCTTGTAGAGGTTATGCGCAACCATTCTCTACTTGGAGTTACAAACGGGCAAATCAATGAAAAAGAAAAAGATCATCATGTCCAAGTGGTCTACGCGAAAGAATCGATCGCTCCCATCCCAGGTGTAAGATTCAACTTGCACATTGGTCCACCTCCACTTCGGAAAACGACTCGGGGATTTTTCAAGGTACCGAACTTCAAAATTATCCCTTACCCACAGCTCAACGAGAAGTTGATGATGTAATGAACAGGGAAAGGAACAGGAATCGGGGGTCGCGGTCTACGCGACCATGGGTGATCATTTCCAACACAAAACACAACCAAACCATCGACCCGTTCAAGCAACGCATTCCTTCAAAGAAAGAGTCCCCTGATTCATAAAGTACTGTAGATATCTTTTATTCATAGGAGGGTTTTTGGGTGCTGCAGAACTGGCTACATTAGCTACGGTGGTACTTGTAGTTTGAGTTTGTCTCAGCCTGTTTTGAACAAACTCCGCGCTTGAGGGCACTTCCTCAGAGGAAGCGGTGGGTGATGTCTTGAGGATGTGCCAGGCCACCGTGGCAATGTATTCCATGGGCCGCACTCGCTGTGCCCTTAAATGCTTGTGGGTTTGGGATCACAGGGTGGAACTGGTCCAAATTCCTTGTTGGTCTACAATGTACAGACATTCCCGGTAGTAAGGTTGGTCTACAAACAAGAGGCTGCTGGTTGAGTGCCACGAAGCATTGACGAATTCCAACAGGGGACCCAGGGGAATTCCTCCGGCATCGTCCCATCGAGGAAAGACGGTCGTATCCGCAAAGCTCCTACTAGTCTTCAGTCGTTGGACAGTCTTCGTTGAGTTATAAATATCACCCTATCTCGAAATGGTGCTGTCAGTGTCACTAAGCCCCACAAAACCAAGAGGACTCCTACCAAAAAAGACAGTTTTCTCGGATGCTGCATCCACATAATAGTTTACCGCCAGGTTGAGTATCAGGGGATGGGCATGCTCTCGCGTGTCGGTTCGATTCTACAAAGGTGTGTCTTGCCTTGTACAGAAACGATGAGAATAACTGCGCCGATGACGGACGCCTCGGCAACAGGATTGTTTGGTCGCAATCTTGCATTGCTACCATGGAACGCAGCGAAGAGTTTATGAATCTCTTGGATAAGTCTCGTCACGTTTTAAAGCTGCCACTAGGAGAATGGATGTTTCCAGGACCCATTAGCGAACCACACTTTATTATGTTTTATGGCGACCAGCAAATTCCCTCTCATATTGAAGTTAGACCACCTCCCAGCTTTGTCGCTACAGAAGCCACCCTTTTCATGACTACAGAGCAGGACCCAGGAAAAGAGCGTTCACTTTGTCATATACGCTTACTTTGTAGCAAGGAACATCAATGAACCTGCGCCATCAACCATGACACTGAAAGCGACGTCAAGTTGGGCCAAAAGAAGCGCCTTAGGACAAATTTAAAATTGCACTCCAACGTCGATCCAAAACGAATCTAAATTTCACCAGCAATCTAGATGGGATGACATACATCGGTTTCTTTCAAAGAATAAGCACAAAATTTAGCGGAAAATCATTATCAATTTTCTGGTGGGATGGCACTGCAGACATCGACGCTTGTACATTCGGTTGTATAGCTACCACCAGCACCAGCCAGGGCCACCGGTGGTGGCGGTATACCGGGTTACGAGCTAATGCGAGCTGCTGCTACTCTAGCAGATCTTATTCGGCACAGTCCAGGGGGCTGTGCTGTCAGTGAGATCTCAATATTGCGGTGGCCCTTCGACGGCTGCGCGAGTGCGACGGCTGCCCCCAAACCCTGCTCGTCCGTTCTAGCTCCTAACTGAAGGCATCCTAATGTTCGCATCAATTACCACTACTAGCCAGAGCAATGTTCCGGACGGATGCTGCGTTTTAGGCCAACTGCGCTTTTGCCCATAGCACTGTTCCGGGCTCGGATGTTGCGTTTTAGGCCACCACCTGTCTTGCGCTTTTGCCCGAAACGGTTTGTCAGCCCATATATAGATAGCACACTTCGCTGGCCAGCCCAAGCCCAAGCGCCACTGGCAGCTATCCACGGTAGCCCATGAGCCTGCCACCTCAACTAGACTACTAGCACATGGCTGGTTCCGGGTATTTTGGTACGATAGACTACTACGAGCACACAGTAGCTGGTACCTTGCCAGGTACACACTGTAAGGAGTGGCTCTCGCCATAAGATTGCCACGACTGCACGCATACAGCGGCACACATGTTTGTTACCCTGCACACTGCACAGATCCCTGGAAGCAAATTTGCCCCGATCGCGCGGGTTTGCGATCCACGACAGAACGAACCATTCTTGCACAAGGATGGTTTAAATCAAAATGTGTACATGGCGAGCCGGCATAGTTTATGGCCGTTGGCCCCGGGACGTATTTAATCATTGTGACAAATAAGCATTTTTCTATTTAAATAAGACAACTCATTTGAAGATTGCCTCCAACACATCCAACGGTTTCGCAAGACCGGCAACAACGAAACAACAATAGCTAGACAACTTAACTAGCTAGTACTACTGTGCTGGTTGTTTGTCACAAACAGAAAAGAAAACGAAAGGACCATGACAGCATCACCTACTTCCGACGAATCTATCACTGAAAGGACCATGACAGCATCACCCACTGCCGACGAATCTGTCACTGAAAGGCACCTTAAGAAGCGCCTTGCGGCCAGAGCCAGACAACAGCGTTGTCGAGCTAGAAAGCGGGAAGCCAGATTAGCTAAAGGAAGTGTTGAGTTGAACAGTGGTGGAAAGCCACCGAAACGCACCGTACATCATCATGCAGGAGGACCTGCCTTGATTCGTTTTCCGCCACCAGTACCAATGTCAATGAAAGTTCTGCACCACCACCCAACATCTCCATTCGTCGTATATCCAAGACGAATTATGAGCCCCTTCCCTCCTGGTCCCCCTCCTCCTCCCTAT
>ENA-ORBV01007104-ORBV01007104.1-microbial-mat-metagenome-genome-assembly--contig:-NODE-7104-length-19363-cov-5.928601_pt1 | contig 19363 bp, 19 predicted proteins | sample MGYA00237777_ERZ505514 | MGnify/ENA primary metagenome ERZ505514 (study PRJEB26160, sample SAMN06269048) | microbial mat metagenome | isolation source: Oligotrophic lake microbial mat | place... | reverse complement strand
GCCGTGTAGGACTTGAACCTACGACCAAAGGATTATGAGTCCTCTGCTCTAACCAACTGAGCTAACGGCCCGACCGAGTCGCGATTGTATAGGTGGGCTACTTCTGGTAACTCAGTGCGTTGCTGACCAGGCGCGAGGTGATGTCGACGATCTGGATCATGCGGTCGTAGGCCATGCGGGTGGGGCCTATCACGCCCAAGGTGCCGACGATCTGGCCGTCGATTTCGTATGGGGCGCTGACGATGGACAGATCTTCGAACGGGACGATCTGGCTCTCGCCTCCTATGAATATACGAACACCATCGGCCTGACCGGCCACTTCTAGCAGACGCATTAGCTGCGCCTTTTGCTCGAACAATTCGAATGCCCTGCGCAACTGGCCCATGTCGCTCGAGAAATCCGACAGCGCAAGCAGGTTGCGCTCACCCGATATCACGACTTCGTCGTCGGTTTGCGCGTTTTCCTCGGTGTTGATGGTCACCGCCGCCTGCATCAGCGTGGCGATCTCGGAGCGCAACGACTCGACTTCCTGCTTGAGGCGCTCGCGCACACTCTCCAACGCCATGCCGACGTAGTTGGAATTGAGGAAGTTCGCCGCTTCGACCAGTTCGGTCTGCGAGTAATCTAGCTCGGTGAAGATCACCCGGTTCTGCACATCGCCATTGGGCGAGACGATGATGACCAGCAAGCGACGTTCCGACAGCCGCAGGAACTCAATATGACGAAATACCGAACTGCGCCGAGGCGCGACCACGACCCCGACAAACTGCGACAGGCTGGACAACAGGTTCGCGGCCTTCGACAAGACCTTTTGCGGCTGGTCGGGCGTCAGGATATGGCTACTGATTTCGCCTTTTTTTTGCACTGTCAGCATCGTGTCGACAAACAAGCGGTAGCCGCGAGCCGTGGGAATCCTGCCGGCCGAGGTGTGGGGACTGACGATAAGCCCCAGATCTTCAAGGTCCGACATCACGTTGCGGATGGTCGCAGGCGACAGTTCAAGACCCGACTGGCGCGACAAGGTGCGCGACCCAACTGGCATTCCGTCAGCTATGTAACGCTCGACCAACGCTTTCATGAGCATCTTGGCTCGGTCATCCAGCATGCTTTCATTTTAGTGATGTAATTTGCCGATGCAGTCCCATTTCCGGCATGTTGCGCTGATAGGCAAATACCAGGCCACCGCCTCCAGTGCATCGGGAGCGTCAACGCGCCGTGCACTGGAAGACATAGCCCATGTCTTGCACGCCCAGGGCTGTGACGTCGCATTCGAGACCGAAACGGCACGCAACATGGGTGTTTCCGGCCATGCCACGCTGGACGTGGCGGGAATTGGTGCGCAGTGCGACCTGGCGCTGGTGGTCGGTGGCGACGGCACGATGCTGGGCATCGGGCGTCAACTGGCAAGCCACAATGTTCCGCTGATCGGGATCAACCAGGGTCGACTCGGCTTCATCACCGACATTCCGCTGGACGGTTTCGAGGCGATCCTGCTACCCATGCTGCATGGCGCCTACGAAGAAGACCGGCGCAGCCTGATGCAAGCGCGCGTGATCCGCGACGGCCGCTGCGTTTTTGACGCACTGGCCATGAACGACGTCGTCGTCAATCGGGGCGCAACTTCGGGCATGGTCGAATTGCGGGTCGAAGTCGACGGACATTTCGTGGCCAACCAGCGCGCCGACGGTCTGATCATCGCCAGCCCTACCGGCTCCACGGCCTACGCCCTGTCTGCGGGTGGCCCTTTGCTGCACCCGTCCTTGCCGGGATGGGTGCTGGTTCCGATCGCTCCTCACACCTTGTCCAACCGACCGATCGTGCTGGCGGATGCGTCGGAAATTGGGATCGAAGTCGTTGCCGGGCGTGACGCAAGCGCCAATTTCGATATGCAGTCGCTGGCATCGTTGTTGCACGGCGACCGGATCGTGGTGTCGCGCTCGCAGCACCGGATGCGGTTCCTGCATCCCAAGGGTTGGAGCTACTTCGACACCTTGCGCCAAAAACTGCACTGGAATGAAGGGGTCGCCTGACCGTGGCACTCAAACGCATCGTCCTGCGCGACTTCGTCATCGTTGGTGAACTCGACCTCGAACTGACTCCCGGCTTCACCGTGCTCACGGGCGAGACCGGCGCCGGCAAATCGATCCTGATCGACGCGCTCCAACTTGTCACGGGTGCCCGTGCGGACGCTGGAACGGTGCGCGAAGGTGCCGGCCGCACCGATGTCAGCGCGGAATTCGATACACCAGCCGCGCTCGTGCAGTGGCTGAACGCCGGCGGCTTCGATTGCGACGAGACGCTGCTGATGCGCCGCACGGTCGACCTGCAGGGCAAGAGTCGCGGCTGGATCAACGGCAGCCCGGCCACTGCCACACAGATGCGGGAGATCGGCGAGCAACTGATCGACATCCATGGCCAACACGCGTGGCAAAGTTTGACCCGGCCCGAAGCGGTACGCGATCTGCTCGACGCCTATGCCCAGGTCGATACCCGCCGGTTGACCACGCTCTGGCAACAATGGCGCGCCAGCAGCGACCAGTTGAAGGCGGCGTTGGCCGCGCAAGACAGCCTGCAGCGGGAACGCGACAGGATCAGCTGGCAGATCGGCGAAGTCGACAAACTCGCACCCGGTGCGAACGAATGGGAAGCGCTGAACACCGAACACAGCCGTCTGTCCAACGCCCAGGCCTTGCTCGATGCAGCGCAAGGCGCGGTCGATGGTCTGCAGGATGCAGAGCCCAGCGCGGCGGACGCACTGCACGCGGCGGCAAACCTGCTGCGCCAACAGCAACACCATGAGCCTGCGTTTGCCTCCTTGACCGAGCTGCTCGCCTCCAGCCTGGCCCAGGTCGAAGACGTCGTGCACTCGCTCAAGCTCTACTTGCGCAAGACCGAACCGGATCCGCAGCGCCTGGAGCAACTCGACCAGCGCATGGCCCAATGGCTGTCGCTGGCCCGGCGTTACAAGAGAGCACCGGATGAATTGCCACAGTTGCTCGCGGGTTGGCAAGACGAGCTGGCCAGGCTTGACGCCGCAGCGGATCTGGCTTCACTCAAAGCCCAGCATGCAGCGGCGCAAGAAGCGTATCTGCTGGAAGCCAAGTCCATATCCAAGTCACGCGCCAAGGTCGCGCCCAAACTCGCCAAGGCCATCACCCAGGCCATGCAGCACCTGGGAATGGAAGGCGGGCGATTCGACGTGCAGTTGCTGCCGACCGCGAGCCCGATGCAGTTTGGCCTCGAAGATGCCGTCTTTCTTGTCGCCGGACACGCCGGCAGCACCCCACGCCCGGTGGCGAAAGTGGCATCCGGCGGTGAGCTGTCACGCATGGCGTTGGCCATCGCCGTCACGACCAGCGAGCTTGGCAAGGCGGGCACCTTGATTTTCGATGAGGTGGATGCCGGCGTCGGCGGCGCGGTCGCACAAACCGTCGGGCAGCTCATGCGCCAGCTCGGCCGGGACCGGCAGGTGATGGCGGTCACCCACCTGCCCCAGGTCGCAGCCTGTGCCGACCACCATCTGGTCGTCAGCAAACACCTGCAGGGCGAGATGACCCTGAGCTCGGTCAGACGCGTGCAAGGGGAGTCGCGCGTGGCGGAGATTGCACGTATGCTTGGCGGAGAGCGGCTGCTGGAAACCACAGTGGCGCATGCCAAGGAAATGCTGCAATCCATCGATTCAATCGACGAAGGCGCCTGATGGAACTTGAACTCGTCCTCATCACCGGAATGTCGGGCTCCGGCAAATCGGTGGCGCTGCATGCGGTTGAAGACGCGGGTTATTACAGCGTCGACAATCTTCCGCCGGAGTTGCTGCTGTCGTTCGTTCAGTTGGAGCAAAGCCGCCAGGAAAAGCGCGTGGCCATCGCCATGGACGTGCGCAGTGCCGAGTCGCTACCCCAGGTTCCCGAGCGGCTCCGCGAACTCGCTGCGATGGGCGTGGTCATCAAGCCCCTGTTCCTGGACTCGACCACAGATACGCTGGTGCGCCGGTATTCCGAGTCGCGCCGCAAACACCCGTTGTCCCAGACCGATCCGCAGGACGGGACCAAAGACCAGCGCCGCGCGCTGATCGATGCCATAGAACTGGAGCGGGAATTGCTGGGCGACCTTCGTGAACATGCCCATGTGATCGACACCAGCCTGATTCGCCCCTCCCAATTGCAACGCTATGTCAAGTCGCTGATCGTGGTGCCGGGCGGACATCTGACGTTGGTGTTCCAGTCCTTTGCGTTCAAGCGCGGAATCCCCGGTGACGCAGACTATGTATTTGATGTCCGGATGCTCCCCAATCCGCACTACGAACCCGATCTGAAGGCCTTGACCGGCAAGGATGAACCGGTAATGGCGTTCTTCCGCCAGCATGAGCAAGTGCACCAGATGCTGCTGCAGATCGCGCAATTTCTGGACCAATGGCTCGACGCCTTGGCCAACGACAACCGCAGCTATGTGACGGTGGCAATCGGCTGCACCGGTGGCCAGCACCGCTCCGTGTACCTGGTAGAGGAATTGACTCGCCTGTTCGCAGACCGCTGGACCACGCTGAGCCGCCACCGGGAGCTCGATGCCACGCCGGGGCGGTATCCGTCAACCTCTTTCGGCTGGCTTCAAGCCTGAAGCAGCACGCGACGCACGGGCGCCGGGAGCCCGAGCCGGGGCCACTGGTCTGCGTCGAACCACTGTCCTTCACGCTGCTCCATCGCGGTGCCAGGCAACTGAACGCGAACCGTGTGCAGGTACAGATCCTTGTGTGTCAGGACATGCTTGAACGGGTCCTGATCCTCAAGCGCGACCCGATATTGCGCAGGCACCTGTTCGGCCAGCGCTTCGCGGCTTTCAAACCAGGGCAGGCAATGCAGTCCCGCCCACACACCCGGTGCGGGCCGCTTGCGCAGCCAGACCGCGTCGCCGGGTGTCTGCGCCCACAACAACCACAGCGACTGCGCCGAGCGCCGCAGCGTTCGGCTGCGCACCGGGTAGCGATGCGTCGCGCCCTCCCGGTACGCCACACACTGCGATTGCACTGGGCAAGACGCGCACACGGGCTGGCGGGCCAGGCACACGGTTGCCCCGAGGTCCATCATGCCCTGTGTGTAGCGCGGCATCAACTGCGCCTGGTCGGGACCGGGCAACAGCTGGGTTGCGGCATTCCACAAGGCGTGCTGGTTGGCCTGCAACGCCAGATCCGCGTCAAAACCCAGAACCCGTGTCAGAACGCGCCGTACATTGGCATCCAGAATGGCAACCGGCTCGGAAAAACACAGGGATGCGATCGCGGCCGCTGTTGATCGTCCGATTCCGGGCAACGACTCCAAGGCTGTCGCGCTGCGCGGAAATTCGCCACCCCACACGCGCACCACTTCGGTGGCGCATCGATGCAGATTACGCGCCCGGCTGTAGTAACCCAGCCCGCTCCACAAGCCCATGATCTCATCGAGTTCGGCTGCTGCCAAGGCGCGAACATCGGGCAGTCGCGTGACAAAACGCGAGAAATAGTCGATGACCGTGCTGACTTGGGTCTGTTGCAGCATGACTTCCGACAGCCAGACCCGATACGGATCGCGCGTGTTCTGCCAGGGAAGGTGATGTCGGCCATGCACCAATTGCCACTCGACCACGCGGCGGGAAAAGCCCGCCCGTTCGGCCTTCCCGGGACTCAAGACGCTGTAGCCTGCGACTCGGCCGCAGCCGCCGGTTCCGCATACTGCGACTTGCGCACGCGAACCAGATAATTGGTCAGCTCACCCAGTTTGGACTCCAGCTCGGTGATGGCCGTTTCCTGAGACTCGATTTCGTGAATGCGATCGCCTAGGCCACCCGTCGCCTGCTGGATGCGATCAATCGCCTCGATCCGACGGGCGAAATTGCGTCGGCGCTCGCGCAATTGCGCATCGAGTTGTGCCGCCGCAGTTTTGCTCCAAAGCTCGACGTCCCCCAAGGCGGTTTCGTGGATGGTGCGCAACCGGGTTGCCAGTGCCCGCACAAGCCGATCGGCGAATTCCGTCTGCGCCAGCCGAAAGGTATTGGCAATGCCCAGGTACTGCAGATGCCCACGCTCAACCATGGCGAGATCCTGCACATACGATGCCAGCTGCGGTACCGGCGGGGCCTGCAAGGAAAATCCGTGCTCGCCATTGAGCTGTCGAAACGTCGCGCCGAGCATCGACTGGATTTCCGTGCACAAGGCCTGCACACGCTCGAAAACAGCCCGCAATCGGTCAAAAGTTTCGGAATACGCCTTCTTGACCCCGAACTTCAAGCCTTTCTGGTGCAAGGCTGTATTGAGTTGCGCCATCTCGGTCTTCAAGGCGCTGCCGCTGAGTCTGTCGAAAACGTCGCGCAGCAGCTTCAGATGCACCGACCGCACGGCGTGAATCTTCGCGCCGCTCAGATCGAACTCCGTCTGCTCCTGCTCGATACGCACCCGCATATGCTTGATCACGGACGCATTCTTGCCTTGCAGGCCCTTGAGTTCCATCATCTGTTCGGCCAGATCCCGCCGACGAATGTTGATGACCCGGCCGGTTTCGGCACGCAAACTGTTGATGCCCACGGCCACAGCAGAGCCCAATATTTTCTGCCGCTGCCCCATGATCCCGTGCCCCAGCGCCTCTTCGAGCCTGGGCAGGCAACTTGCAGCCAGCAAATCGGCGTCGCCCGTCACCTTGGCCACCAGACCCTTGTGCGCCGATACCGGAATCACCTGGGTCTGAGGAATGCCCAGGATTTCGGCTGTTGAAGCACGTTGCCGATCAATCTGGGCCTGCACTTGCGCGGGCGAGCTCAACGCGTCCCATAACGTGTCGATCTTGTTGAGGACGACCAGGCGCAGATCGGCGACATCGGCGTCCACCACCAGATGCTCGCGCCAGATCGTCATGTCCGACTTGGTGACGCCGGTGTCAGCGCCCAAGATGAAGACAACAGCCTGCGCCTGCGGCAACAGGCTGACCGTCAGCTCGGGCTCCGCACCGATCGCGTTCAGCCCCGGGGTGTCCAGGATCACCAATCCCTGCTTGAGCAGCGGATGGGCAATATTGATCAATGCGTGCCGCCACTTCGGCACTTCCACCATGCCCTGGGCGTCGACGATCGGATTGTCTTCCGGCTCCTGGCTGTGCCAGAACCCCAACGCCTGCGCGTCCTCCCGCGTGACCAACCGGGTTTCAGCCACCATTTCCAATGCTGCGGCCAGTTGTTGCGGATCGTTGACATCGAGGTCGACCCGCGTCCACTTCTCCGGCACCATGCGCCACTCCATCAGGGCCTGAGGCTGCAAACGGGACTCGACCGGAAGTAGCCGCAAACATGGTGGCACATCGGCGTCATAACCCATTTCTGTCGGGCACATCGTGGTGCGTCCGGCACTTGCAGGCATGATGCGACGGCCATAACCGGCGAAAAAGATTGCGTTGATCAGCTCCGACTTGCCACGCGAAAATTCGCCGACAAACGCGACCATGACCTTATCGGCGCGGACCTGAGTCTCCAGGCGCCGCAGCCGCTCTTCCACCCCGGCGTCGAGCAGCTCGTGGTCTTTCATCCACTCGGCCAGAAGTTTGAGGCGCAGGCCGAATTCACGGCGCCAAGCGCCATGCTGGTCGAACTGCTCGTTAAATGATGTTGCCAAGGTTTCCCCCTGTAACTTTCAATATAGCATCCGAAGGCCCGAACCCGCTCAGTTTCTCTGGCATTTTGGGCAGAAAAAGCTCGAGCGTTGCCCTTGCCGCAACGATGCGATGGGTGTCGCGCACACTCGGCAAGCTTGGCCCGCGCGTCCGTACACCGCCGCCTCGAGCTGAAAATGACCGGACTCGCCATTGGCGCTGGAGAAATCGCGCAGTGTGCTGCCCCCTTGCTGCACGGCCCGCGCCAGCACTTCCCGGATGGCCAGATGCAATCGGCCCGCCCGTAGCCTGCCAATCCGGTCTGCGCGCGCCGTCGGCCGAATGCCGGCACGGTACAGTGCCTCGCAAGCGTAGATATTGCCGACGCCCACGACCAGGTCCCCGCCCAGCAGGACTTGCTTGATCGCAGTTCGCCGCTTCTTGAGGTCCAAGGCGAACCGGACCGGGTCGAACTGGTCGGACAAGGGCTCCACGCCAAGCTTCCCCAGCAATTTTGCCGCCATGCCGCTATCGTCAGTGTGGGAAAAAACAACGGCGCCGAACCTGCGTGGGTCATGCAGTCGCAGGCTTCCACGGTTGGTGACGAGTTCAAAATGGTCATGCGCGCCCATTGGTGCCACCTGCTCCGTGAACCGCAGGCTGCCCGACATGCCCAGATGGATCAACAAAACGCCACCGTCCAGGTCCAGCAGCAGGTACTTACCGCGCCGCCGCACGGCCAGCACCCGCTGGCCCACCAAGACGGACGCCGCACATCCCAAAGGCCAACGCAAAGGTTTTCCGACTTTCACATCTTGGATCAGCGCTCCCGAAATGGCTGGCGCAAAACTCTGTCGCGTGACTTCGACTTCTGGCAACTCGGGCATAGGCTTATTGTTGGAATGGGGCGTTCGTGCGGTACGCCTTGGATTATTATGGTTTGATGATCCGAACCTTACGCAGTAATGCATTTGCCGTGCTGATCGCCGCAATGTGTGCGAGTGCGACCCTGGCCCAGACGGCGCAATCCACGTCCACGCCTGCGGCCCCATCGGAGCTCAGCGCGGAACTGTTTTACCAGCTGCTTCTCGGAGAGCTCAACGCCATTGGTGGCGAGCCAGGTGTCGGTTTTTCTCTGATGCTGGATGCGGCGCGCAAGACGGGCGATCCACAGCTCTACAAAAGGGCCACGGACATCGCGTTGCGGGGTCGTTCGGGCGAATCGGCATTGCAGGCGGCCCGCGCATGGCGAACCGCGCAACCGCAGTCCCGCGAAGCCAACCGTTATCTGCTGCAAATCCTGATCGGCTTGAACCGGCTGCCGGATGCTCTGGACCCGCTGCGGCGCGAACTGACTTTCTCTACCGGCGACGAGCGCGCGGCTGCCATCAACGGTGTGCCGGGTTTTTTTGCCCGCACGGCCGACAAACAAGCTGCCGCCAAATTGGTCGAACAGGCGTTGGCCGAGCACCTGAACGACCCGACCCTCGGCCCGGTGGCCTGGACTTCCATCGGGCGCCTTCGCCTTGAAGCCAAAGAGCAGGACGCTGCGCTAGCCGCCGCTCAACGCGGTCAGGCGCTCGATCCCCGATCCGACGGGCCGGCCATTCTTGCGACAAACCTGTTTGGCGCCGGGGTCGCGCAAGCCGAGGAACTCGTCAAACGGTATCTGGAGAATGAGCCGCGATTTGAAGTGCGCATGGACTATGCGCGTGCCCTGATCGGCAAGCAACGTTATGCCGAATCTGTCATGCAGCTCGGCACCGTTACACGTGAGAAGCCCGACTACGCCCCCGCCTGGCTGGTCAAGGGCACGCTGGAACAACAAAGTCGCGACCTGGAAGCTGCGCAAGCGTCGCTGACGCGCTTCATCGCGCTCCAGACAGAAGCCAGTAGAACGACAGCCCCTTCGGTCGAATCGACCCAGTCCTTGACGCAGGCCTACCTTCGCATGGCCGAAATCGCGGAGCAGAAAAAAGACCTTGCCGGCGCCCAGGCCTGGCTGGCGCGTATCGACAACGCGGAAGAAATGGTCAGCGTGCAGAGCCGTCGCGCGGCAATCCTCGCCCGCCAGGGCAATCTGGAAGAGGCCAGGGCGTTGATCCGCGCGTTGCCGGAGCAGGATCCCGCAGATGCCAGGATGAAAACGAGTGCCGAAGTGCAGATCCTGCGCGACAACAAGCAATACAAGCTGGCGTACGACGTGTTGACCGCAGCGCTAGCCAAGGATCCCAAGGATCTGGATTTCCTTTACGACAAGGCCATGATGGCCGAAAAACTCGGGAACATGGACGAAATGGAGCAATTGTTGCGCCAGGCCATCGCCGCGAAGCCCGATTACCACCATGCCTACAACGCCCTTGGCTATTCGCTGGCCGACCGCAATTTGCGTTTGCCGGAGGCGCGCCAGCTGATACTCAAGGCGCTCGAGTTTGCGCCCGCCGACCCGTTCATATCGGACAGTCTGGCCTGGGTCGAATTTCGCAGCGGCAACTTCCCGGAGGCTTTGCGCATACTGCAAAAAGCCTTCAAAGACAAGCCCGATGCAGAAATAGCGGCCCATTTGGGTGAGGTCTTGTGGACCATGGGGCAACATGAAGAAGCCAAGGCGGTATGGCGGGATGGCAAGGCACTCAACGACAGCAACGAGACCTTGCTTGAAACTCTCAGACGGTTGCGTGTGAACCTGTAATGGGCGGGTTTCTCGGCCGCTGGTGGCTGCTGGTGCTCATGGCAATGCTGGGTGCGTGCGCGCAGCCGCCACGCGTTCAGCAGCTTGCCGCTGATCGAACCGCGTGGAACGGCAGGCTGGCGCTGCGCATCGCCTCCGATCCGCCGCAGTCGTTCTTCGCCGGTTTTGAATTGCGGGGCAACCCGCGCAGCGGCGAGTTGTCGTTGCTGTCACCGCTCGGATCAACTCTGGGCCGACTCGAATGGTCTGCAGGTGACGCATTGCTGCGCTGGAACGGCCAATTGCGCCGCTTCCCGTCAATCGGCGCGTTGACCCGCGAAGTCACCGGCACCGAACTGCCCATAGGAAGCCTGTTCCTTTGGCTGGCCGGTGAACAGACCCGTGGTGACGGCTGGGACGCCGACCTGAGCGGCCTGGCAGATGGAAAGATCGTGGCGAGACGGACCGAACCGGTACCGGCCGTGGAAATGCGGCTGGTGTTCGAATGACGCGTATGCCGCATTGAGCCATGAAGACACTCTACGATGTACCTGCCCCGGCCAAACTCAATCTGTTCCTGCATATTACCGGCCGGCGTGCCGATGGCTACCATCAGCTGCAGTCGGCATTTGCCCTGATCGACTGGTGCGATCAGCTGCATTTTGATCTGCGTACGGACGGCGGCATCAGCCGCGAAGACCTGCGCCTGCCATTGCCCGAGAACGACCTGATCGTCCAGGCGGCCTGCGCCTTGCAATCGGCCAGCGGCACGTCGTTGGGCGTACATATCGGCGTCGAAAAATCGATTCCCGCGCAAGCCGGCCTGGGTGGCGGGTCATCCGATGCGGCGTCAACCCTGCTCGCGCTGAACCAATTGTGGGACCTTCGACTGCCGCTGAAGCGGCTGACCGAGATTGGCCTGCGCCTGGGTGCCGACGTTCCGTTTTTCCTGGCCGGGCGCAATGCCTGGGTCGAAGGCATCGGCGAGTCGATGACGCCGCTGACGCTCGAGATCGGGACATTTCTTGTGGTGAAACCTCCTGCCGGTCTGGGCACCGAGAGGATCTTCTCGGACCCCCTGCTAAAGCGCAATAGCCCTGTGGCTATAATCTCTGGCTTTGCTGCAAACCCGCAGGGATTTGGATGCAACGATCTTCAAGCCGTTGCCCAAAGACATTGTCCGGGGGTTTCCCAAGCCCTTGAGTGGCTGGCCACGCAAGGACTGGATGGCAGAATGACGGGCTCAGGCAGTGCGGTTTTTGCCTGGGCTGCGCGCAAGATGGCACTGAATTCGGCGCCTGCAGGCTTCGATGTACGCTGGTGCAGCGGTTTGGATGTTCACCCCTTGTCGGGATGGGCAAGCGCGATGGTTTAACGGTTGACGGCATTGGCCGTCAACCTGTGTAGGGGAGTCGCCAAGTTGGTTAAGGCACTGGATTTTGATTCCAGCACGCGAAGGTTCGAATCCTTCCTCCCCTGCCAAAATTGATGTCCGTGTCGCAGGCGCAAGCCGCAGGCACCAACCCTGACCCGATCGCGAAGATTTTCATGCAGGCCGCGCAACCCCCTGATTTCATGGTCTTTACCGGCAATGCGAATCCGCTGATGGCGGCCGACATTGCCCATCACCTCGGTATTGCCCTGGGCGCCGCGAAAGTCGGGCGTTTTTCGGATGGCGAGGTGACGGTCGAGATCAACCAGAACGTACGGGCCCGCGACGTTTTCGTAGTGCAAAGCACTTGCGCCCCGACCACCGAGAACCTGATGGAGTTGCTGATCATGGTCGATGCACTCAAGCGTGCATCGGCTGAGCGCATCAGCGCGGTCATCCCCTACTTCGGTTACGCGCGCCAGGACCGGCGGCCGCGTTCGACCCGCGTGCCGATCACGGCCAAGGTTGTCGCAGACATGTTGCAGACCGTGGGTGTGCAGCGGGTTCTGACAATGGATCTGCATGCAGATCAGATCCAGGGATTCTTCGACATCCCGGTGGACAATATTTATGCGTCCCCGGTCTTGCTGGGCGACCTGCGACAGAAAAATTATGACGACCTGATCGTCGTTTCGCCCGATGTCGGTGGCGTCGTACGGGCCCGGGCACTGGCCAAACAGGTCGGCTGCGATCTGGCGATCATCGACAAGCGCCGGCCGAGGGCCAATGTCAGCGAAGTGATGCACGTGATCGGGGAGATCGACGGACGCAACTGCGTCATCATGGACGACATGATCGATACCGCTGGCACCCTGGTCAAGGCGGCTGAAGTTCTCAAGGAGCGTGGCGCCAAGAAGGTCTACGCGTATTGCACACACCCGATTTTTTCGGGTCCTGCGATCGAGCGCATTGCACAGGGCTCCGCACTCGACGAAGTGGTCGTCACCGACACCATTCCGCTGAGCAATGCGGCGCAGGCATGCCGGAAGATTCGCCAGTTGACCGTGGCACCGCTGATCGCAGAGACGATCCTGCGGATTGCCAAGGGTGACTCGGTCATGAGTTTGTTCTCTGATCAGGACAATCTTTTTTGAAGATTGCCAGGTCGGAACATCAGTGGTCGACGCGCTGCGCGAGTGGCGCACCGGCCTTTTTTAACGGAGCCTTACTGGTCGCGGTGGGCTCTCATAGGAGTGAAACATGAAATTTGTCGCTTTTGAGCGCGCCAAGCAGGGGACGGGTGCGAGCCGCCGTCTCCGCATTACCGGGCGCACACCGGGCATCGTCTATGGTGGCGATGGTGAACCTCAACTGATCGAGTTGGACCATAACGCTTTGTGGCATGCCATCAAGAAAGAGGCCTTCCATTCGTCCATCCTGGATATGGAAGTGAACGGCGCCAGTAGCAAGGTCTTGTTGCGCGACCTGCAGATGCACCCGTACAAACAGCTGATCCTGCACGCGGACTTCCAACGTGTCGTCGCCCGCACGAAGTTGCACGTCAAAGTGCCTTTGCACTATGTGGGTGAAGAGGAGTCGCCAGCGGTCAAGGTCGACCATTGCCTGGTCAACCACGTGGTCAACGAACTCGATGTGTCGTGTATGCCATCCAATCTGCCGGAGTTCATCGAGATCGACCTGTCCGGTCTGACCAAGGGAACCTCGTTGCACTTGAAGGACGTGACGCTGCCCAAGGGCGTCACTTCGGTCAAGGGTGGCAAGGACAATCCGGTGCTGGTTTCGGTGGTGATGCCGCCAGCCGAGGCGTCGGAAGCCAACGCTGAGGCCGCAGCGGCCGGCGATGCCGCTGTTGATGCCAAGGCAGCACCAGCAGGCAAGACCGCCGCAGCCAAGGCGCCCGCAGCCAAGGCGCCCGCGGCAAAAGCGCCCGCGGCCAAGGCGCCTGCCGCCAAGGCACCTGCAGCAAAGGCCCCCGCCTCGAAGAAATGACGCGCAGCTAGAGCTTTTCGGCTTGAACAGCGGCCCACCTCGGTGGGCCGTTGTTGTTTGTGCAGTACCGACCTGTTGCCACAAAGCAAACCGACACCAGTGAAGATAATCGTCTCATGATCAAACTGTTTGTCGGCCTGGGCAATCCAGGCGCCGAATATGCGGAAACGCGTCACAACGCCGGCTTCTGGTGGATCGACGCGCTCGCGCACCGGCTGAGCGTGGGCTTGTCCTTCGACAAGGCATGGCAAGGGCAGGTTGCACGCACGACAGTTCAAGGGCATGTCATCTGGTTGCTCAAGCCGCAGACCTTCATGAACCTGTCGGGACGGTCGGTCGCCGCATTGGCCCGGTTCTACAAGATCGCCCCGAACGAGATGCTGGTGGCGCACGACGAACTCGATATCCTGCCAGGACTTGTCAAGCTCAAACGCGGCGGTAGCCACGCCGGCCACAACGGCCTGCGCGATATCCACGACCAGTTGGGGAGCGATGACTATTGGCGACTTCGGCTCGGAATCGGCCACCCGGGCATCAAGTCGGAAGTCATCCACTGGGTACTGAAAAAGCCGCTGTCGGCGCATCGGTCGGCAATCGACGACTGCATCGACCGCTCGCTGGACGCCCTGCCTTTCATCCTTAGTGATGAAATGCCCAAGGCAACCATGTTGCTGCATACGAAACCCGCGCCAGACAATGCTCCTGGCAAGCCGGGGTAGATTTAGCCGGATGGCGATCCCACTGCTTTGCCCGCCGACGCGGCGGCCACACATCAAGAGCGGGGATCACCATGGCACTGACAAGGCAGATCGTTGGCGCAGGCACACTGCTCATCGGGTCCGTGATGTTCACGCCGCCGCTTCAGGCGCAAATCTACCGCTGCGCGAACAGTTATAGCCAGACCCCCTGCCCCGGTGGCATCGCCATCGACCTGCAAGACAGCCGCAGCCCAGCCCAGAAAGCGCAGAGCGACGCGGCGACCGTGCAAGCGGTGCGACTTGCCAACGAGATGGAAAGGGAACGGCTCAAAGACGAACTAATCGCCAGCAAGAAAGCGAGAGCACCCATTGCCAGCACAAAGTCTGCGCCCACGAAGGGCACGGCCACCCGGCAGGGACGTGCACAGAAAGAATCCCAGCCCGGCCCTTTTGTCGCATTCGCTCCCCCGCAGGAGAAACCGGTCGCAAAAAAATCGGAAGGCGCGACAACAAAACCTTGACTGCCGCAGGAAGCGATTGGCCGGTTGATCGCCCCGAAGCCAAGCCTGCCATCACAGATCGATCAGGTCGCCCCCCCAGCCTGTTTGCCCGCCTGCAGGCGCTGAAATTTGCGCCACAAGCTGTCCTTGTCTTCGACGAAATCCGGGTTCACCGGAATACACGCGACCGGGCATACCTGCACACACTGCGGCTCGTCGAAATGACCCACGCATTCGGTACACTTGTGCGGGTCAATCTCATAGATTTCCTGCCCCAGGAAGATGGCCTCATTCGGACACTCGGGCTCGCACACATCGCAATTGATGCATTCATCGGTAATGATCAGAGACATGGAACGACGCAGCAATGGCCAGACAACGGTGCCGGAAGTCGGCACTCACCAAACAATTATCTGCGGCTTCCCATGCCTCCGGTTCTAGTCCGGCACTACCCTATGCGGGTGCAAGTGTCTTTGACCGACGGCCTTGACCGCCACCGTTGAACCATCGCCATGGGTCCATTTCTCTTCAAGCGCATCCTGACGCTGATAGCCACGCTGATCGGCGCGTCCATCGTGGTGTTTCTGGTGCTGGAGATCCTGCCAGGCAACGCCGCCGAGATCATGATGGGGGCCGATGCGTCACCAGAGGCGGTGCAGGCGCTGGCGACGAAGCTGGGCCTGGATCGGCCCGCAGCGGAACGTTATTGGCAGTGGGTAATCGGCATGTTGACCGGAGAGCTGGGCGACAGTTACGCCTACAGTTCACCGGTGGCCGAACTCATGCTCGAACGCCTGACACTCACGGTACCACTGGCCTTGATCGCGATGAGCCTGACGATTGTGCTGGCCTTGGTGGTGGGAATCTATGCCGCCGCTCGCCACAACCGCCTGGGTGATGTCGGCCTGATGGCAGTGACCCAGGTCGGAATCGCCATTCCGAACTTCTGGTTCGCAATCCTGCTGATCCTTTTCTTCTCGGTCAAGTTGCAGTGGTTTTCCGCCGGCGGCTTCCCTGGTTGGAGCGAAGGCGTCGGACCGGCCTTGCAGTCACTGCTGCTGCCTGCCTTGTCGCTGGCGGTGGTGCAGTCGGCGATCCTGGCACGCATTACCCGATCCGCCGTGCTGGAGGTGATGCGCGAAGACTATGTGCGCACCGCGCGCGCCAAGGGACTCTCACAGCGCGCTGCCTTGTGGGGCCACGTATTGCGCAATGCGATGATTCCCGTCATTACGGTCATGGGCTTGCAGGCAGCCGAACTGCTGGCAGGCACTATCGTCGTCGAAAACGTGTTCTACCTGCCAGGCCTGGGAAGGCTCATCTTTCAGTCGATCTCCAATCGGGACCTGATCGTCGTGCGCAACTGCGTGATGTTCCTGGCCGCAATGGTGGTCGTGGTCAACTTCATTGTCGATGTGCTGTACGCCGTCATCGATCCGCGCGTCAAGGCCAGCGATATATGAGCCGCAGGGCCGTTCCCAAGGCGAATCGCGCAGTGTGCAGCACGAAGGCAGCGCAGTGAACGCGCCCTCGTCCTCGGCCGCTGCGGTCGGCGCCGCATCCACTCCGTCCTTGCTGCGCCGGGCGCTCGGTCACCGCAGTTTCGTGCTTGGTGGCGCGTTGACCGCCTTGCTGCTGTTCGCGGCCCTGTTGTCCCTGTTCTGGACCCCTTGGTCGCCTTATGAAATGAATCTGCCGGCGAAGCTGCAGGCCCCGTCGGTGGCGCACTGGCTCGGAACCGACGCATTCGGGCGCGATGTGGCGTCCTTGCTGCTGGTGGGCGCTCGCAACTCGATCCTGGTCGGGGTGATCGCCGTCGGCATCGGACTGTTTGCAGGCACTGCATTGGGCTTGCTCGCTGCGGCCAAGCGCGGTTGGGTCGAAGAGCTGATCATGCGGCTGTCGGATTTCACCTTCGCGTTTCCAGCGATTCTGTCGGCCATCATGATGACCGCCGTGTTCGGTGCCGGCATCGTCAACTCGATCATCGCGATCGGCATCTTCAACGTGCCGACCTTCGCCCGCATCACGCGCGCATCGGCCAACGCATTGTGGTCGCGCGAGTTCGTGCTTGCCGCACGTGCCTGCGGCAAGGGCCCGTGGAGCATCACGTTCGACCATGTGTTGCCCAACATCCTGTCGGTGTTGACCGTCCAGGTGACGATCCGTTTCGCGATCGCGATCCTCGCCGAAGCCGCCTTGTCCTACCTGGGACTGGGCACACAACCCCCTCAACCATCGTGGGGACGCATGCTCGCGGAGGCCCAGTCTCTGCTGTTCCAGGCCCCTTTGTTGGCCGTGTTCCCCGGCGTTGCCATTGCGCTGGCCGTGCTCGGCCTCAATCTGCTGGGCGATGGACTGCGCGACATCATGGATCCCCGGCTGGCGCGCAAGCGCTAGGCCCCGCCCGGGTTTGCCCCCACCCCATGCTTGAAGTTTCCGATCTCAGCGTCCAACTGCAGACCCAGCGCGGTCCGGCGTTCGCCATCCGCAACGTCAGTTTCAAACTCCAAAGCGGCGACACACTGGGCCTGGTTGGCGAATCGGGCTGCGGCAAGTCCATCACGGCCATGGCTCTGATGGGACTGCTGCCCGAGAACGCCAAAATGACCGGCAGCGTGCGCTTCGACGGACAGGAGCTCGTCGGCAAGAGCGACGCGGTGCTGCGACGTCTGCGTGGCAACCGCATCGGAATGATCTTCCAGGAGCCGATGACGGCGCTCAATCCGGTGCACACGATAGGACACCAGGTGGCCGAACCGATGCGCCTTCACCGCGGCCTCGATGCCGATCAGGCGCGACGACAAACCATCGTCTTGCTCGAACGTGTCGGTATTGCCAATGCGGCAGGTCGGGTCGATGCCTATCCGCACCAGTTCTCGGGCGGCCAGCGCCAACGCATCACGATCGCGATGGCACTGGCCTGCGAGCCCGACATCCTGATCGCGGACGAGCCGACCACCGCACTCGACGTCACGATCCAGGGACAAATCCTCGATCTGATCCACGACCTGGTGCTCGAACGCTCGATGGCCCTCATATTGATCTCGCACGATCTGGGCGTCATCGCGCAGAACGTCACACGCATGATGGTCATGTACGGCGGCAGTGTGATCGAAAACGGCACGACGCAGCGTGTTTTCGGCCATAAGGCGCACCCCTATACGCGCGGCCTGTTCGGCGCCCGGCCCCGCCTGGGGGCACCAGCGGGCACGCGTCTGACAACCATTGACGGAACAGTTCCCGAACTGGTCGACCTGCCACTCGGATGTGCGTTCTCCGATCGCTGCACCTGGGTGCAGGACAGTTGCCGGACAACGCGGCCCCAGCCGGTTGTCGTCGACGTCGGCCACACCGCCAGCTGCCTGCGCCTGGATGCGGTTATGGCCGGAGACACTGAATGAGTGAATCGCTTCTGGTCGTTGACCAGGTGACACGAAATTACACGCTGCCGCGCGAAAAGTTGTGGCGCCAGGCGCCGATCGTGCATGCGCTGCAGGGACTGAGTTTCTCGATGCGGGCCGGACGCAGCATGGGCATCGTCGGCGAATCGGGCTCAGGCAAGTCGACACTGGCGCGCCTGGTGATGGCGCTGGAGCCGCCCACCAGCGGCACGGTCCAGATCCTGGGGCGCGACATGGCGAGCCTGGACGCGGCCAGCCTGCGCCATGCCCGGCGCGATTTCCAGATGGTGTTCCAGGATCCGTACGGCTCGCTCGATCCGCGCCAGACCGTGCAACGCATCGTCGCCGAACCCTTGCAGGCGCAAGGCGACACGTCGCAAACCGAACAGGCGGGCCGAGCAAAAGACGTTCTGACATCCGTGGGACTGCGCGCCAGCGACCTCGACAAGTACCCGCACGAGTTCTCCGGTGGACAACGCCAGCGCATTGCGATCGCGCGCGCACTGATCACCCGTCCCCGGCTTATCGTGGCCGACGAGCCCGTGAGCGCGCTGGACGTGTCGGTGCAGGCCCAGGTACTGAACCTGATGCAGGACCTGCAGGCGCAATTCGACGTCACCTATCTGCTGATCAGCCACGACCTGGCCGTGGTCGATCACCTATGCGCCGACGTGGCGGTGATTTTCCAGGGCCGGATCGTCGAGCAGGGCGCGCCGCAGACCTTGTTTCGCAACGCAGCACACCCCTACACCCGCGCCCTGCTCGATGCGGTTCCGCGCATGGAGCCGCGCCAGGAAGGCACGCCACGCAAACGCGCCGTCACGGTGCCGCCACGAGCGCAATTGCCGGGGGCGTGCCCATACGCGCACCGCTGCCCGCATGTGCAGGCGCGCTGCGATTCAATCCGTCCGGAACTCACCCCGGCCGGGCCGGAGCACCTCGTTGCCTGCCACTTTCCGCAGGGCGTGCGGCAGGAAGACAACGCTGCCGTTATCGAAAACCCTGCATCCAGGGGCTGAGAGCTTGAGAGCGCCCCCAGCCCTGGCTTCGCCAGGCCCCCCGAGGGGGTGTGAGGAAACTTGGGAGCGGCCCGGCGTTTCC
>ENA-ORBV01007101-ORBV01007101.1-microbial-mat-metagenome-genome-assembly--contig:-NODE-7101-length-19367-cov-4.771799_pt1 | contig 19367 bp, 3 predicted proteins | sample MGYA00237777_ERZ505514 | MGnify/ENA primary metagenome ERZ505514 (study PRJEB26160, sample SAMN06269048) | microbial mat metagenome | isolation source: Oligotrophic lake microbial mat | place... | reverse complement strand
TTTCAAGCAGAAGACGGCATACGAGATTCGCCTTAGTCTCGTGGGCTCGGAGATGTGTATAAGAGACAGCTCATGAGCAAACACTTAGCATCCGGAGTAAACAAAAGCTACCAAGCATACTAGCTCCACCACCACCACTACTACTACAGATAGACTAGTCTATCATCTGATATACAGTAATCAATAAAACTCTAGAGTAGCTAATCTAAAAGCAGCCAAAATGGACAACTCTGCGGCTCCCATCAAAAAGGAAGAGGAGAGTTCGGAAGACCAGCCCTGTACAATTCCTACCAGCCCTACGGGAAACGAGAAGCAATCACGATCGATCGTGAATGGTGCGAACCACGTAAATAACACTCACAAAAGCAACAACCCTGTGGACAAGGAGTCTAGTGCGGCTACTACTACGAGTCCTCGACAACCACAGGAAGAGACAACCACAACAACGACGACAAGCACTACTACTACTGGTAGCGAGGGTAATCTCAGTAGAAGGAGCTCGAGTGGTAGTAGCAGTGATGCTTCCACAACAATGGTGCCGAATGCGGCTGGCTTGGCCTTGAGCAAACGAGAAATCGGTGCCTTTTTCGAGACGCTTTATCCTACAAGAACGACTGCCACTACTACAGCGCCCTCGGCTGCTTCTGCGGCTTCTATAAGTGACAGCAACCACTCGGTCATGTCCAGCATGGCTACTGGTGCAAGTACTACTGGTGCTGTCGCAAGTAGAAATAGTAGCCAGGGCAACCTCCAGGAAACCGCCACACCAAGTGATGCTACTACCACAGCAACTCTTAGTGATGGCAACCATACTGCCGGCAGTTCTTCGAATTCTACGGCTGGCGCGGCGGCGGGGAATGCTGAGGATGTTCCAGTATGGAGTCACGAGCCCGTCGTGAATGCCTTGGCCTTGTTGTTTGTCTTGAGAGATTTGGAAACGAAACAGCAAATGGAAGGAACAGCCTCTTCTGCTTCCTCTACAAAAAGTGCCAGCAATCCGGCAGCCGCAACTACGGCTCCTGCTTCTGCCTGTGATCCAACACAGGCACAGGTACAGGTACAAGAAGAAAAGGATGACAAGAAGCCTGCCTCCACGTCTGCATTTGGTTCTGGCATTGGCCAGGAAAGCACAAGCACAACGGAGATTGTGACATGCAAAGGTTTTGCCGATCTTGCCCCATTGGATGACCAGCAAAAGAAGGAAATGTTGCAGTCCATGCTGCAGCAATTTCTGTCGCAAATGGGTACTTCCAATTTGGGTGGTATTACGGGCTCTACGGCCTTTACTGGGGCGGGTTTCGGTGGTGATCCGGGTGCAGGCGCTCCTCCAAACTCGGATGCTACTATTGCCACGGGCAAGAAAATTGCCGCCCTGTTGACGTCCATGCCCACAGCAGCAGCTGCTGCTACCGCCGAAGCTGTAGCACATGAAGATGACCCAAATGGCGGTCCCAATAACCAAGTTCATTATGGTACTGGAACTACGGCTCCTCCGACACAGTGCATGGCCATGTTGCCACCTGCCTCACCACAAGCCCACGCGCAATCTGGACACGGACTTGATGAACCCATGTCTTGTGCCTCTTCTGTCGCCACTCATCGGGCTCGGAATCAAAATGCCGCAGTCTCCGAGGACAAGTCGGATCTCGTTGCTGCGACCAATCAAGATGGTACCCTCCGCCAAGTAAGGATCCGTCCGAGTCCCTCCAGTGGCGACGTGGACAACCAAAATGTTGTCAATGTTACCATGGCTCTACAAGAAGCTCAAGCCAAGGGTAGTGGTGAACCTGATACTAATGATGATCAGCACAAGAAGCGCCCTCACAAGCATCATCATCATCATCATCACCACCACCACAAGAATCACGAGAGTAGCAACCAAAGTGATAGCAGCAATGGCAAGAGGAAGCCCTCCCGAAAAGAGCTTGTTAATGCTCTTCAACAGCACGTTTCCATTTTGCATCAGCGGGGTCTTGAATCCTCCGTCATTCCACGTTTGCCCAATTGGACGGCCATTCCGCCCCCTCCACCACCGCCCTGTACTCCAACCGCAGGTCTCAAGGTACTTGTTTCTGTGGAAGCAGTAGCTGCTGCTGCGGCTATGCCAGCACCACTCCTGACTACGGAAGCATCGTCTCTGCAGCTGCAAGGAGATCCGAAGCGGCAGCAAGAGAAAGAAGGAACCCAGAAGGGTGCCAAAGATGCAGTGTTATCGTCCACTGTTGCTGTGACGAATGCCACAGCTTCTGAGGCCGCCGTAGAAGTAAAGGAAGCCGCCATGGACAATGCCCAGGAAAAGGACGTTGTAGTGGAAGGACAAGACAAGCCACATGATTCCAACGAGAATGTCAGTGTGTCAAGCAGCATCAGGGCGGTTCGCAAGGCCAAACGACGACGAATGTCCAGCCAGCGGGACCAGTACTACGAGGATTTGGTGACGGGTCAACGGCAGCCATCGTACCTTCGTAAAATACCAATTCCTTCCTTTATCGTATTGTCAAATGCCTCCTCCCGGCAGCGTCCATTTAAGCGCCAGCGTTTTGGCGAAGCCGGCACCAACGTCGTCATGACAATGACGAGCACGGATGAAGCGACTGGCATCACATATACAGTGCCTATGGCCAATGTATCGGTCACGACGACGGCGAATACTGCACTACCACCGCCGGCATCGGTGGCACCATCGCCAACTGTGGTTGCAACAGCAAGTGTGGCAGCTTCGCCAACAGTCGCGACCGTGGCAGCAGCAGTGGCAGCAGCAGGACAGTCCTCTACTCCGCCACCGCAGCAATCCAGCAGTAGTAGCACATCCTCTGTGAGATCCATGGGAAGCAAGAAGATGAAAGCTGCTCCGCAATCGAAGCAGCCGTCGAAAGATCAACAGGATGAAAATTACTATTCGTCAGCGTGGTCCGTGTCACATTGTTCGTCTTCTTTTTTTGACGATGATACCGACATGGGAGCAGATGACATGGAAGAATATGGCAATTCCAGCCCTCGCTCGTCGGACTTTGATTCATCAGTCGAAGGCATGTCAGGTACTGGTACAAGTAACAGTAACACCTCGACCAGCAACAGCAAGACTTCTTCCTCCAATAGTGACACCACAAAAGGCAACTCGATGGAAGACAAATTGGCCATCGAAAGTCAGCAGCAAAAGCCGATGCAACCTCCAGAGGCACCGACAGCGAAGGCCATGAATAAACAGCGAAGTCAAAACAACTCTCAGGGTAACCTCTCAGACAGCAGTAGCCACCAAGACTCTACTGGCAATGATGCTAGTACAGGCAGTTCTAATGGGTCATTTGAGGGGCCTGGCAACAGGGGACGCAGCGACGAAAACTCCGCAGAAAAGAACAAGCGTCTTTCCCCAAGTAACAACCCAGCTAGGTGTACCGATGCGAGCAGTTCGACAGGCTCTTCGGAGGCTGGCAATAAGACCGACTCTTTGGATGGAAGTGGAGGGGAAGATGGACCTACCGGAACCAAACACCGAAGTAGCCAGTGTCCCTCCAAAAGATCCATTTCCGAAACGAATACCACCGCTGCTTCGGTATCGGCGTCCAACGGGAGTTCGACTGGGTCGGATGGAAGTGGCGCGGAAGGAGGACCTAAGAAGAAGAGGAAGCGCAGCAGTAACAGCTCTTCTGATAAGGTCATCACCGACACAAACACTTCCACTGACTCGAACGGATCCAGTACTGGTTCGGACGGCAGTGGTGACGAAGGAAACAAGAAGAAAGGCGTCAATGTTACGTCCAGTTCCAATGCCAGTTCCAATGCATCCAGCCACGATACCAACAGTTCCTCCAATGGGTCCGATGGCAGTGGCGACGAAGCCATAATGAAGAGCAAGGCTGTGAAGATGGATTGCCGTCAACAAATTACAGACAAAAGTAGGGTTATCTCGGATTCCAATGAAGCCTCGTCGGAAGCGAACAGCTCTGCGGGATCCTTAGACGACAAAATGTAAACTGGCAGAAGGAGGAGAGAAGAAGCACCACCAAAGCCCCAACAACAAAAGCAGAGTACGGCCAAGTGCTCGCGAAAATGAAGTGCCCTCTATCTGCTACAGTGACGCGTTGTCTATGCATCTTAAATAGTTCAATACCACTGCGTGTCATTGGCGGTGAAATTGACAACTCGCTTTGTCTTTTCGGGAAAATATATATTGATATCTACATTACAATTACTAACATCATAAAGGACATAACTTGTATTAATACATTACTACTTTACGACAAGATTCAAAACTCCCTTTTTTCGTTCGCAATTTGTGAAACGTTAGCCATTCATTACTCTAGTTCGCTACTCAAATGTATCGAACGGATGATGTAATTGCAGTACTGGTTTGGATATTTTATGGACCTTCGCAGTTAGTTGCGCTACTGGCTAGTAGATGGCTGTGCGGCTAGTACAGTAATGTGGAGGTATCTATCGGGATGCCAAAGATGACCAGCGCACTCGGTCCAACCGAGAGCCTGCATCTTTCAGGATTGGCTCATAAGAACCTCTCACATCGTGCACACTGGTTCTAGCAGGCGGATCGGAAATACTTTCCAGCGCTAAAGTGATGGAATTGGGTTCAAGGGGCCGCTGTGGCGGTTGTTGCTGTTGCGGTTGTGTCTGTTGTGACTTTGGTGGGTTGTACATATGGTCCATGAACATGGGCGTCGTTGGCGACACAGGTGAACTGAAGGGCCACGACGGATCTGCGTACGTTGTTTGCTGCGGTACACTTGAATCCTCACGCCGACTGTGTTTGGAAAAAGGCGACGATTCTGGAGCGCCGGGATCAGCACCTGCGCTATGTCTACTAGGAATAACACCAAAAGAGGGGTAAGCTTGTTTTGGGTACGAGGGACGCCCAGAAGAGTGTATCGTGGAGGTTGGATAAATTGACTCGTCGGACATGACGAAAGGGGAAGGGCGAGAGCGGGCTGACGAAGACGGACCGTATGGATTGGATCGCATGTATCGGTTTGCGTCATCGAAGGATTGCATGGCTGTGCCAAGCGGGCTGCTCCGTGAAGATTGTTGGTGTGATCCGTACGGCGCAGAAAGCGGTCGGCTTGGTGGGTCGTAAGAAAGAGAGGGCGAATTCATGCGGCGGGACGGCGCGGCTGAGTCCGACACTGTCCACTTTCCGAGTCTTTGATTTATATATGCTGCCTTTCTCGACGACATTTTCGGTTCTTGAGTAGCCTGGAGTGGTCTCGAAGAAGCAGGCCGCTGCGAGACATCACGCCCACTGGGGATGCTGCTGTCTCGTGCACTGGATATAGTTGGCTCAAATCTTGTTACCATAGCCTGGCTCGCCTGAGATTCACGCAGAGAACTCCTTGGTACGCAACTACCCGCCCGCTCTAGCCGACTGATTGTATCTTCTTTGCGCTTCTCACCAAGCCGCGGCACTTCGTCATTGACATCGTGGATTGGAGAGCCAACATTTTCAACCTCCACTGAAATATTCGGAAATTGAGATTCCCTCGGAGGTGTCTCGCTCCTTGGCAAAGAAACAGGTGCCGCGCTTGTTGTCGACGCACGCCGGTCTCGTTCAGATCCATCCAAAGGAGAAATTTTTTGTCGTTTCTCTGCTGGTGGACTCGGTGGTGCCTGGTGTTCGTTCCCTGCTTCGATAACCGCTCGAGCCGTAGGTTCTGACAGTGGTGGGACTATAGTCTCTGTATCAGCGTGTATTGTAGGCTCGCGTTGCGTTTTATTGTTACCAGTACTGGTAGCTACAGCGCCCGAGGGACTGGGCTCCACGATCGATCCGTACGTTGTCTCCGCAGGCTGCTCCCCTTCGCGATATTCCGGTCGACCAATATGGTCACCGGCAGGGTCAATAGTGAATCTGCTATTTAAAACATCGGTGAGACGATCAGCCTCGACGTCAAGAATCGACACATTTTTCTTCAGGGCGTCGAACGAGGCCTTGGCTTCCGAAAGTAACTTTTCATATTGGTTCTTATACTTCATAGCATCATCACGGTCGTGGATTGCCTGTTGCATTCGTTTCTGCAGAGATTGCTTCTCGTAGTCCATTCCTTTCTGTAGAGAATGCTTCTCGGCATCATGACAGAGAGAATTTTTGATGGCTTGACTGAGCTCCGCATCCTTTTCGACCAAAGCTTTCGATAAACTCTCTGCTTTTGCTGCGACTGCCTTTAGCTCGACGTCCTTCTGACCAAGCAGTAAGGCCATACTCTCGTATTTTCGTTTCGTTTGGTCAAGCGTGGCGACTGCTTTGTCCAGAGATTTTTGCAAGAACTGGTTCGTCTTGCCAAAAACAAGGTCTTCCGTTTTAGACCGAGTCTGCGCACTAGCTTTCAGTCTTTTCATCGTAGTTCTAACTTCATCTGTCGACACTTTCAGGGATTTATTTTCTTCACGCAACGCAGCGTGAACGTCGATTAACCTTCGAAGGTCGTTTTTAAGGGCTTTGTTCTCGAACTTGGCTGCTTTCGATTCCTTGTGAAGTGCTGTAATAATCTCTTTATTTTCTCGCCCCGCATGCTCCACCGCACCTTGAAGCTCTAGCAATTCGGACATGAGTTTCTTTTTCTCCTCCATAAACGATCGACGAAGCTCTATCAGGTTGTCGTTCTTTTCCTTCATCTTTTCCCGAAGGCCTTTGCAGTATGTATTTGTTTCTTCCAAATCCCGCTCGAGAGATTCCCGATTCTTTACAGCCTTGTCCCGATCTTGCGAAGCTGTCTTCAGCTTTTCTTGAAATTCCGAGACGAGACCCAGCAGGGCGTCCATTCTCAAGTCGTCTCCCGTTCTGGGTTCAAATGGAACAGCCCTTGGGCATTGCGAGGATTCGTCCAAAGCATCAGCAACGGTTATCAGCTGAAAATTCATTCGTTTAACCGATGATTGTAATTCTGAGATAGTTGATTTTGCTTGTTCCAGCTGGTTTTCCAGGTCTTTCTTTTCTAGAGTAAGAGCCGCCAACTCTCTCTCTAGCTTGTCGGTTGTTTTGAAAATTTTCTGCGAATATTTGATACCCGCTGCCTCACGAGCGTCGTCACGGGCGTCGTCACGCGCCTTTAGTTTTTCCGCAGCGATCTTAGCCTGTAAAGCTTCCATACATTTCTCTGTTTCACGGGCGTCATCGCGAGCCTTCTGTTTTTCAGCAGCGTTCTTAGCCTGTAAAGTCTCCATACCTTTTTCAGCCACTTTCAACTGACCCTCCAACGATGATCTCCGAGCAGAAGCTTTTGAGTGCGCCTGTTGCAAATCTGCAAGGCGTCCATCTAAGAGAGAAATTCGCTTTTTCAAAGTATCAGTCTCCTTGATATGAGAAGCATCCATCTCTTTTTTCTCCCGGGTGAGCCTTCCTAGTTTCTCCTCGGCATCGTCTTGCTTGCGCTTATACTCACGTGCGTTTTGTCTCGCTGCATCCAGTTGTCTTGATAAATCCTTAAGCAGGTCGTCTTGTGCTTTTATTTCCGAAGAATGCTCTTTGCGAAGCTTTATTACAACCTTTTCTGATTCTCTGAGCGACTCTCGGGCCGAGTCTCGATCTATGGATACTTGCTCCATCTGAAGGCCCAACTGCTCAATCTCGGTTTGCATTTTCTTGTTTGCGTTTTTCGAGCCTTCGAGCATTCTACGCGCGCTTCGGAGAGACGATTCATTTGTTCCATGTTCATCTTCTAGCCTTTCAGCTTTATCTTCTAGGGTACGAATTTGTTGTCGCAGATCAGTTATGTCATCGTCACGCTGGCTCTTTTCTTCGGCGGCCTTCTTTGCTACACTCTCCGAAGCTTCTCGAGCTTCCAATAGACGATGGCACTTCTCCTGCACATTCTGGAGCTGCTCATTGAGAGATGATTTGGCATTCTGTGACTCTTCAAGCTGCAAACAAAGTTCAGCAATCTTGGTGCCTTTCTTTTCAAGTTGGCTGTTCAACTTCATGTAATCTGCATCTAAATTGTCAAGTTTTTTGGCTGCTTCTGCTAGCTGACGACATTCCTCCTCCATATCTTGAAGCCGACCATTGACAGATGCATTCACATTCCGAGACTCCTCAAGCTGTAAACTAAGATCAGCCATCATTGTGCCTTTCGTCTCCAGCTTCTTGGTAAGAGATGCGACGGAATTTTGCGACTCTTCAAGCTGCAAGCTAAGATTGGTCATCTGTGTGCTTTTTATCGCAAGCTGGTTATTCAACTTTGCGTTATCAGCCTCTAGAATTTCCAGCTTTTGTATTGCATCTCCAAGGCTGCGGCGCAGGGGCTCGACCTCCTTCCGAGCTATTGCGCTCTCCTGCTCAGCTACTGCCAAACAAGATTCCATATCTTCCATTGCTTGGAGAACTTGTGCCTCCGTGTCCTTGGTTATTCCGTGTAGTGCTGACAGTTCTGTAGTAAGCAGTGCCTCCTTGGCGTTCCAAGACGCCAACAAGTTCTGCAGCTCCTGAGTGGTGCCACCAACGCGAGATTCTAAGTCATCCCGCTCCAATCGCAGCGCTTCCAACTCTTCTACCGAAATGCCCGCCAATCTGCTGCGGTCATGTTCGACGTCACTCAATAATTTTTCAAGCCCGGTGATTGTGCTGCGACATTGTTCGGCTGTTCTCTCTGACTCTTCTAATGACTTTCGCAGGTCACGAAGCTCTCCTCTTGCGGCCTCGAGCTGTGTCTTCAGATCATCCTTCTGGGACTTTAAGTCATCCACTTCCCTTGCGTAGCTACTCTCTATCTCCGTGAACCTCGTGCCTAATACTTCCTTCTCTTGGCGGGCTTCACCCGCTTCAGATTCTAGCTGCTCAATCTTAGTACGGAAGCGCTCGACCAAAGACTCCGCCGTTGCCACAGATTCATGCAAACCTCTGTTCTCGCTCATGAGACTGTCGAATTGACCTTGCAAGTTAGCGCGTGCCGATTCAGTCGTTCCTAAAAGCTCTCTGTTGAAATCAGCTTCTTCCTGTCTCCTGCGGACTTCCTGAAGCTCTGATTTGAGCTCCGTTATACTTTCTCGGGCACTGTCAAGTTGCGAGTCCAACTCCCGGCAGGTTTGCCGGGATTCTTTCAGCGCCTTCGACGCTTCATTCCGGCCCTTCTCTTCCTCTTTCTTGTCGCTTTCGGCGGCCAACAGATCGGAGCGAAGCTTCTCAATTTCAGCCAACTGTTCTTGCAATTCATTCCTGGAGGCCGTTAACTCCCCTTGCAAACCCTCCCTCTCCACCTTCGCTTGGGATACCTCTTCAATCAGCCTATCCACCTGTGCTTCCAGAGCCCTACTCGATTCTTTGGCTGAGATTTTCAACTCATCTAATTCATTAAGGCACACATCAAGTTGAGACTCCGCCGTCGCCTTGGCTTTGTTGAGCTGAAGAATCTGGTTTTCAAGGACTTGTACTTTTGCTTCCCACACTCCCCTGAGTTCTAACGCATCGGCCTTTTCAATCTTCAGGTTAGCAATCGTACTTTTGCAGTTTTGCAGTTCCTCGTTCAGAAACGAGTTAGAGTTCTGTAACTCCAAACGTGCTGCTTCCAGTTCCTTCAAAAGTTGCTTGTCCTTATCGGCTTTGAAGGCTAAATCCCTTTCCATGCTATTGAGCTTTTCTGATTCAGCTAAAGCTGAGCTCAATTCCTGCTCTAGAGCATCTTTCTGGGATACCACAACCGTATACTTGCTCTGTAGACCCCCAAGCTGTTCCGAAACTAATTGTTGCTGCTCTTGTGAAGATTGCCAATGTAGCTTCACCTCTGCTGTCTCCGCTTGAAGTGCAATCATTTTACTCTTGGCTTCAGCCAGTTCAGATTCGACTGAAGAGAACGCCCCCTGGAGCTCAGCATGCTTCTTCTCTACAGTTGCCATTTCCTTTCCCTTTTCAAAAAGAGCTGCCATTGCTTCATTTCTGTCAATATCCTGTTGTGCTCTATGCTCCGTCTGCAATATAGTCAGCTCCTTCCGCAGCTCCTCCAGGCTTTCTTGAGCTGCTTTGGACTTCGCCGAACTTGACTTCTCAAGCTCTTCCAGTTCCTTGGACTTTTCATCGAGCAGAGCCTCGGCTTCATCCCTCGCAGCCTCCAATGCCTGTAAAGTAGCTGCATTTTTATCCTGCAACCTGACATTCTCATTATTAAGTTCTCTAAGCCTGCCTGCATCTTCTTGGCATTGCCCAGAAAGCTCGTCATTCGCTGTACTTAACTTTTTTACTGCCGCCAGGGCATCTCGGAGCTGTTCTTCTGTACGGTTATTCTCTTCTTCAACTTCTCTGAGCCTGCCTGCACTTTCTTGGCATTGGTCAGAAAGCACATCATTCGCTGTAGTTAACTTTTTAACTGCCGCCAGGGCATCCCGGAGCTGTTCTTCTGTGCGGTTTCTAGAATCTCCAACGCCCAACACTTTGCTTTCCAGCTGCTGTTGCGAGTCCAGTGCATGCTCGAGCTCCTTTTCAAGTTTTTTATTCGCTTTTTGAAGCTCTTTCTGGTTTTCTTCAGCGGCATGGAGTGAGTCTTGAGCCGCTCTCAAGCTCGCTTCAAGCTTTTTCTTTTCTTTCTGGAGCTCTGCCTGCTTTTCTTCAGAGGTATTTAGTGCGTCTTGAGTCTCTTTCAAGCTCGCTTCAAGCTTTTTCTTTTCTTTTTGGAGCCCTTCCTGCTTTTCTGTAGAGGTGTTTAGTGCGTCTTGAGTCTCTTTTAAGCGCGCAAGAGTCGCACCCCCGGTATCACGAACCTCGACCATTTGTCTTGTGATCTTGTCAAGCTCGCTTTGCAATAAAGCATTGTCCTCTCGGAGCTTTTCATTTCCAAGCTTAATGCCCGCAAGTTCTGCGAGAGCCTCCTCCTTCGCACGCACCAATGATTCGGGGTCGTCTCGTGCCTGATCCAGCTCATCCCCCAAGGCAGCCTTCGACTGATCAAGTTCGGAGCAACGGCCTTCCAGATTGCCGAGTTGTACCTTCATTTCCGCTTTATCAGCTTTAAGCTCAGTGATTTTCTCCTCTCGGCTTGCCAGCTCCGTCGATCTTGCATCCAGTAAAGACATGGCTTCGTCTCTGGCAGCCTGAAGCTCATCAATGTCCTTCTGTTTTGTTGTCTGCACTCCCTTCATTGCAGAAACCTCTTGATGCAATTCCTCCACAGTCTTCTCCAAGCTTTTAACAGATGCTTCAGATGACTGCAATTTTTCTTTCAGGTTGATGCTTGACTTTCGGAGATCCTCCAATCTATCTACTTGTTGTTGTTGCTGCTTTTTCAACTGCTCCTCAAGTTTGGCTTTCTCCTTGCCCAATTCCTCAGCATTTGCCTTGGTATCATCCAATAGATCCTCTGCTTCCTTCAATCTCTTCAGAGTTGCTGCTGCATCTTCTGGTGAGATACTTTTACTTGAGCTTCCTGTTTGGTCTGGCTTGGAGGCTTTTGGGGTGCTCCTACTGACTTCTATGTCCTCTCGAATGGGCCCAGCATCAGTAGAAATGGGCGTCGACATGGCAATTGCGGGGATGTTTCTGCTAGTCTGCTCTGCGTCGGTAGAATCGGCAACAGATTCACCCGAAGCTGAGATAATGGGCGAGCCCTTGGTTACCAGACCTTGTGTTTCAAGTTCATCCCATATTCTCTGGAGCTCTTCATCTTGTTGCTTGAGCTGGCGCGCCAGGGCTCTCTTTTCAGAGTTGGACACTTCCATTTCTACCAGAGTCTTCTGCAACTGTACATCCTGTTCATCCACAGTTGCCTCCAATGTCTTCAACCTTTGTTCCTTGGAAACAAATTTCTTTTTTCCACTCTTGCCTTTCTCTTCTGGAGGGGCTTCATCTGGTTCTCTTGGTCCAAATAGAGGATCATGGGCAACATTATGTGCATTCCCTTGCTCAATTTCCTGCTGAAGGGCTTCAATCTCCCCTTGCTCGGTGGCTTGTTTATTGTTAGCTGCAAGAGCATTCGCAAGATTCTCTTCGGCCGCGGCAAGCTTCTCTTTGAGATCCTGGATTTCACGTTCCTGCTCCTTTCTATAAGATTCCCAGAAAGAAGGCTCCACCGCTTCCCAAGGAGATGGTTCAGCCCCTTGACTTTCTTGTTGTTGTGTACTCGAGGTTTCTGGCGGAGCATCACTATCCTTCAACCAGTCTGGTGTGAATTGACGAGTAGCAGGCGCTGCCTTCTCGTTCAATTCGCTTGCAGCCGCTTGCATCTCCTGTATTTTTTCAGACAACTCATCCCTGTCGTTCTCGAGGGCCTCTATCATTTGCTCCGCTTCTTCGAGTTCTCGGGCCTTCGCCTTGAGCTTACTTCTTTCCCCGACCCAGATTTCTTTTTCATTGCGAAGAGAGCCGATCTCTTCATGAAGTTTACCATTATCCGTCTCCAGCACTTCAATCATCTCTTCAGCTTCCGCAAGCTCTCGTATCTTGGCTTTCAGTTTCTTTCTTTCTTGCTCAAGCGACTCCTTTTCCTCCTTCAAAACTTCTAGGTCATGAGAGAGCTTTGCGTTGTCTTTCTCGAGGGCCGCTATAGAATCCTCTGTACGATCGAGATCGCGAGTTTTTGCCTGAAGGCTTGCTTGTGCCAATTTCTCACTCTGCAACTGACTAAGAGCCGCAGCTAGCTCGCCCTCCAACTTCTGGTTCCTTTCCTGTATGTCTTGTAGCGACTGCTGAGCTTCTTTAAACCTACGACCTTCGTCCTCTCCGGCTCCTTCACTCCTAGACTTTTCCTCTTTGCTTCCGCTGGAAGTCGGTGATATCGAGGCTGATTCGAATATCTGGGGCAACCTTCCCGCAGTTTGATTATCAGGGCTAACTGACTTGCTCTCGCTGGCGCCGTCCTTTGAAGTAATAGTATGGTCCCCACTTGCATCCATAGCACTTGAAGAGGCTTCCAACAGCTTGATGAAGTTCGTTTCAGCCTCAATTTTCTCCAAAACATTTCTCACTACCGCCGTACTGTACATTGACTCAAGCACCTCTGGTTTCGTACCAGCTTCTATCAATCCCCGGATATCTGCTTCGGTGTTCATTTCAGCTGCTACCTCCTTGGCTTCTGTGATTGAAGGTCGGGCTGAGCTGACCCTCCGCGATAGCAGATTACTGAAAGAGCTCTGCAATGAACTCGCCCCTTCATCTGTGCCCGCGCCTTCAGAAGACGCCCCTTGCGATTTGATACTGCTACGGAGTTTCGACCATGAACTTTGAAGCACGCTACTACTGCTGGGGTTAGATGCCACGGACGTCGTTTCAGGATACTGCTCAGTCGAGGCACTTTGAAGCTCGCCGACATGCTGCTCTTTGAGATCCTCCAGCGACATCTCTACCGAATCCATTTCCATTGAAGTTGACGTCCCCGAAACAATAGCCTGCTCTTCGTTCCCAAACCAGCTTGTCCTTCTTTGGTCATCTGGAACAGAATCTTCCGGCTGATTATCGCCGTCTTGTTCCGTGCCACGAACTGGGCTATCAACACCCTTTTCACCATCTTCTCGGGGGGTGGATCTGGACACAAACTCCTGCCCCTCCGAGCGATCAGACTTTTCTGAGTGCTTCGACTGAATGGATGACGACGCAATTTTACTTTCTGAATTAGCAGACGCCCTGCTGGAAGAGCTTTTGCTACTTGCTTCCGACACATCCTCCAACGTTTCTAATTTTGGTTTACTCAAGGTGGAGCGCATCCTATATGAGGTTCCACTGTCGTCCATAGAACGCCTTGAACCGAAAGTGCTATCCGAAGCGTTCAGTTCTTCCACGATCATGGACAACTGCCGTCGTTTAGTCAAATAAAAATCAATATCGTCAAAGGGATTCAATTCTTTGCTATCATTCGGTTCGTCGCTCTCCCGTGATACGTGGGATCCCTCCGATAAGGACCGCGACCCATCACCAGAAGCTTTGCTGTCGTTTTCGTCTTTGCTTGCGTTGCCTTTATCTAATGCTAGCGCGACATCTTTGGCCGAATACATTTCTTCCAGAGTCTCCCTCTTTGTGCCAACGCTGTGAAGCTGTTGTATTTCCTCCAGCATCGCCTCGTCTACTTTGCTGCTATCATCACTCCCAGAATCATCGCCTAAGGATATGTGGGATGACTTGGATCGCTCGTCCAGCAGTTTTAAATATTCTTCTTCCTGCTGAATCTTTTCACGGACACGAGCAATATCGTCTTCGTGGAATTGCTCCACCAATTCCTCATCCTCGGCTCCTGCTTCGACCAGCTTTCGAATTTTAGCATCCGTCTCGAGCTGCCAGAGAGCTGCCAGACGCTCTCGTTCTACACTGTCCAAATCAGCGTGTGGATCCTCGTCTTCCTCGGAATCTTCATTCAGCTGTCCTGCCAAATCCGAAATCGCATTTAGTTTCGATGTGGCACCGAACAGCGACTTCAATACACCCCAACCCGCGGATTGTCTCTTTTCCGGTTGTGGTTTATTGTCCACTTCTTGCTCCTGACCGCGTCGGGATGGTTCATGGGAATGATGGTGGACATGCATCGAATCATTTTGCATGTTGCTATGATCGATATCCGATTCGGATGAATTCCGGGACGAATTTTGAGATCGCATGGAGATCGCAGTAATTTCGGACAAATCATCATCGGCATCAATAAAATCCGAAGGAAAGGCAATGACACCTCGTGTTTTTTCTTTTTCTTCCTCCTCCTCCTCTTCTTCCTCTTGGGCAACCGGTGTTGGTGCTGGTGGAGTTGGAAGCGATTTTAGAACAGTTGTGGATGGTTCATCTTGTGGTACTTTGTCGTCGTCATCATCCTGTCCTTCCTTTGGGGGATCTTCATCTTCTTTGGGCAATGGTTCGCTGTTCCCCTCTGGAGACACCTCGGATTTATTGTCTTCTTCTTCCTCCTCTTTCATGGGTTCCTTTTCGCCCTCCTCTTCCATTCTCGAACCAGACGGACTGTTCTCCTCTTTCGATTTGCCCGACGTTTGGCTGCTGGATTTATTATCGGATGACTTGGATTTATCATGGGACCCTTTACTCTGACTATTATGCTCCGAGACTTCGTCTTCCTTCACTTCGCCACTCGGCACAGTATCTTCTTCCATTCTCGAACCAGATGGACTCCCCTTACTATTATTGGATTTTCTTGACTCTTTGCTGTTGGATCTATCCGATGCATCTCGGGACCGTTTACTCGTGTCTCGACTGCGACTGCTATTCGATCGATCAGAAGATGGCTTGGATCCCTTCGTCACATCCCCCGTTCGATCGGATCTTCTACTAGTAGAACCATGACCTGATGATTCGTCCCGCGATCTGCTACCTTTTGATCCTTCCGATCGCGATCTGGCAGATCCTCTCGAGGAGTTTTCTCTGGAGACATTGGAATCCCGTGATTTGCTACCTATAGATCGTTCCGAACGCGATCTGGCTGATCCTCTCGAGGAGTTGTCTCGGGAGACATAGGACTCCTGATATCTGGAATCGTTGTCGTCCCGTGAACGTTCGGATCTTGATCTGGCAGATCCCCTCGAGGAGTTGTCTCTGGAGACAAAGGATTCCTGATATCCCGATGCGTTATCTCTGGTACGAGAGGATTGTCGGGATCGAGAGGAGCCTCTACTGGATATGGATCTCGACCTAGACCTAGACCTAGATCCGGACCGAGAGTCGGATTCATCGGACAAAATCCCAATTTCGGACACCGACAAGGAATCTTCGCTTTCTTGGAACTGAGACCGTCTAGGATGTCCACTTTCGGTTCCCGTATCCATGTTGGAGTGTTCATCTCCACTCGAAGCCGCCGCTGGCAACAAGTCTTCTTCTTCCTCAGAGTCGTCGGAAGACGACGACGAAAAATCCGCGTCGGGATTCCAGGCCCCTCGACTGTTGGCACTGGCATTGGGACTTGCCGGACGATCCTCCGCACTGCTTCGCCGTCGTCCACGTCCACGTCCCGCCGCACGACTATGACCCGAGGCTTCCGTGGGATCGACCCGATAGGATGCTTCCATTTCCAAGTCGGCCAAGACTTGCTGGACGTGATCGGGATGAAACATGGCATGAAGAGATCCCCGCGAGGTACCTCCTTGCAGCAATTCGCGTATATCATCCGCCGCGGACTGAGACAAGGGCGGGACTACTTCTTCTTGGGGCTCCTCATCGCCACCCCCAAAGAGTCCAAAAAAGTTCATTTTGGATAGTGTTGTCGTTGTGGTAGTAGTGAAAATGGATTAAGATGGCCCTATTATACTCAAGTGGGTGTTGGTGGCAGTCGCAGTAGTAATAATAGTATGTAAAATATCTGCGAGAAAATTGTTGTGTGCCACAAAAGCTCTGTATTTACTAACAAAAAGGTGGCAGGTATAAGGAAGGAAGCCTTGGAAGTACAGTACAGCCGAAAAATCAATACAGTGTGTATTGAATGTTGGGAGATATCCGAGAAGTGGGTGCCTCTGGCTGGGTGGGTGCCCGCTATATCTACTTGTTGTCAAGTCAGTAGTATATCGTACAGTATAGTGCAATGAATGAATGAATGAATGGGTCACTTCATTCTCTCTGGCTAGCCATCTTGCGTGTATTGTTGACTACTACTAGTATGTGAGGTGGCTAATAGCTATTATAGGAGGTAGCAGCTAGCTAGTTCGTGCTTATGTTGGATTTCGTTGTCTTCGATGGTAGAAAACGCGGCTGATAACACTAGCAAACTGCATGCGGTGCTGTGCTGCGCTGTATTATCGATCCTTCTATTGATAATTCGCCCCCTCATTTATTTTAATACTGTAGCACCGTGGTAGCGTAAATTGGATGCACACCGGCACAAGGCATAGTCATGCAAAGATTTATGGCCCCTTTTCTTACGTTTCCAAAAAATGGGCAAGTAGTGAGCGGGCCCGCACAATTTTGGCTTTGTCATAACTATGACTGTGCTGACGCATGATTATGGACCCACGAACATGTTGTAATGTCGGGAGGAATCTTCAAAAATACGGAATCTTCTTGGAAAGCTGCTTTCAAATTTCCCACAAATGGGCACGGAATCCAAAAAACACAGTTTTTTTTCTTGTTGGACCAGCTTCGGAATGGCAATAACGCAAAGGTCGCACATTTCCTTTACAATAGAGTTGTGGTGCATCAAATCAAAGGCAGACAGACAGCTTATTTGAATCGAATGAAGGGTTACAAGAAATGGCTGTCCACCATGGCCTTGTGTGTGCTTGGAAATCCCAGCAATCCACACTCGCTTACTACTTGTATGTACGGGAAGATGAATGCTTCAAAAATGGGGGACTGACTACTGCTAGCGGTCATGAAGGTCGACAGCCCAGACCCGAGGAACCATCTGCCCAACGTTCTCAAGAACATTTTTGGAACATCATCCTCCGACCTACAAGTTCGATTCCATCCAAGCTACCTGAAAGGAAAGCTACCAATGTGTGCTAATCATAGGTTAGTTTGAGGTAACAGGATGTTTCGTTATCATTGGATAGCTAGTGGAAGAAATGAGTCCTTCAGCAGGAGTGTTGTCCATTTACCATTCACCGTACGCACCGGTAGTTGCCGCACCTATCGGTTGGTACCGTGGCAGCCGGCAGTGCCAGCACCACCGCAAACAGTGCCAGCACCACCGCACACAGTGCCAGCACCACCGCACACAGTGCCAGCATGACAGCAGAGGTGCGGCCGTTTCAAAAGGATTTCAAAAAGATCCAAGATCCAAAGGATACGACCAAAGAGGGGCGGCTGTAAATAAAAAGATCCAAACCAAATGACATTGAAGTGTTTCACGAAAGCTTTCCAGGAAGTCAAATGATGTGTCGAACTAAAAGCACCCATTGCTTGTCGAATTCACGTGATTTGTGGCTCGAGTTTTTGCCTACCCTACCAGCGTGTCTGTGTGTGTGTGTGACGGATGCCAACCTACCGCGTCGGTGCTCGCATAAAAATTGCATGGGTCTTCTAACGAAAGGCATTCTTCGTTTCCCTTAACGATGTTCTATAAATGTATGGGAATTTCTACCAAGGCTATCCAATACGGAGATTTTGAGAATGCTCTTTTTCTCGGATGAACATGCTGATTCCAGTATTGCTTTTGTGGGCACTTAGTCCTGGCGGGGGACGCAAAATCCTTGACATGGGAACAACAACAACAACGATGATCCCACCTCGCCCAAAAGTATCAACCGAATGTGTTGATGAGTCCTCCGTCGGAGTGTCAGCAATGGAGTGGCTCGGGTCAGTGGTTTCAACCTCAGTTCCAACAGTCAACCAAAAATCCTTTAGCTGCCAAGACTTGTCAACTCAAGGGTCGGAAATCCAAAGACGGCAACCACCGTGACAAAACATCCATGCTCCAAGCACTGCAGGAGCAGCAAAACGTCTGCCACAACAATTATCCAAGAGACAATGCAGCAATGTGCGGCATGAACGTGGATGTCCTTCTCCTCTGAGCAGTGAGGCGTTTACTTGTACATATGATTGTGATGATCCGGTTTTATTTTGGTCTTGTCTCCAATTTCTGGACGTAGCAGGCAGTGCGCGTCCAGTGGATCACAAAATGGAACTCGGACCACAATGCGCTTTCCAAAACACTGGGGACACACCCTAATAGTCGAATTAACTGAACGCTAGCTAATTAGGCAGACTGACTACTAGAGATACAAACGATTTGCATATTGCCGTAGGAATATCTATTGGTATCATTGATTCTGCTCTATTCCCTCATATAAATTTGAGATTTGCTGCTACTAGCTACCGGGCTGAAACGAGTTCGCTAGTTTGCGTTTCGAAGAGGGACAGATTTTTTTATCCATGTTCCAACACGTAGGTGTTCATCTGACAAACTAGGATTAGTAATAGGGGATGAAAGATTCCCTTCCGGTACCATCAAATGATCTCCCGAGTGAGCTGTACCTACCCTTGTCGCCGCTGGCAACTCCGCCAATCTGCTAATAGCTATTTACTACTACCAGCTACTTACCAGACCAGCTGGTACCGGGTACCTGGTACCAGTAGACCTACCAGTACCAACCAACTTGACCTGATAGAGGAATCGAAAAGACCACAGATCAAGTGTGGGCACATTGTAATACCTTCGAATTATTTGTATGTGCGCCAAGTCGGAGTGGCGACAGTACGACGTACTTAGCAGGTAATCGACAAATTTAGCCGGGCCGGAAAATCGATCGTACCCTGGTTTTTGCAAGAATCCATTTTTTCTCGTCAATGACGAGGAAATGTTACCCGTGTTCGATATACAGCTTACTGAGGCCTGTTTAGCACGCAACTTTCCTTTTCTGACAGCTAAAACTAATCATCTAGCTCATCGAATAGCGCTCTTTTTCCCAACACGTTTTTTCAATCCTGCAAATCTTTCTCGTTGTTGCCGCCAGTTGTGTGAACCAGCATATCTATCTGTCTCTTATACACATCTCCGAGCCCACGAGACTAAGGCGAATCTCGT
>ENA-ORBV01007100-ORBV01007100.1-microbial-mat-metagenome-genome-assembly--contig:-NODE-7100-length-19367-cov-11.336703_pt1 | contig 19367 bp, 17 predicted proteins | sample MGYA00237777_ERZ505514 | MGnify/ENA primary metagenome ERZ505514 (study PRJEB26160, sample SAMN06269048) | microbial mat metagenome | isolation source: Oligotrophic lake microbial mat | place... | reverse complement strand
GCTGCTGATTTATCTTCATCAAGATACGAAAGGCTAGGAAATTCAGTGCATAAGCCTACAAATTCTCGATCTTCAACTGACCAAGTAATTCCGTAGCTGTAGTGATTGTAATTAACCATTTTTCATGCCCTCAAGTTTTTCGATCGATAACCTTGCTCTACTCAAATGCCTCGATCGTCACTAGACCACCCTCGATCGTCCGAATCTTCAGATCGTAACCTCGTAACAATCGCATCCCAATCAAAGGAACTGTTTCTGATTCGTTGATGTCGATCGCGCGATACTCACCATCCCAAATGATACTGGCAATATAAACCTCAAAGATACAGGAAGTCCCATCGCCCAAAGTGGCTACGTCACGACCCTTCCAAGTCAGATCTAGTTCAGCAATGATGCCTAAGGGCAAGGTTAAAAAACCTGAAAACCCCGTATCGATCGCTGCATCGACACTTTTTAGGATGTCAATATTTCTAATAACAACCGAAAGTATTGCCTCACAATTCTGATTCACTCTCCCCTGCATCATAGAGTTTCTCTCAAACTCCGCGCCCAAAAATGGTACACCGCTCTATGTCCAATCCTAATAAACCAAGTTTGAGCATCGGGGTACTTGGCAAGAAGATGATCGGATGCGGTCACAATATCATCCGCCACCTCAAAGGCTCCAGTTTCAATGTCGATCGCTACTATCTTGCCATGATTGCCTTCCTCAACTTGAGGGCGCACCTGAGACTCATAAATCTTATCGCCACGTTGAGCAAACTCTTCTTTACTGTAACGGGGTTGTCGAATTGTCACAAGCATGACCTTGTTGAACCTGTACCTCTTCATTTTAACCTGAGCAATCCCTTTGAAAAATTTGTCAACAGTTTCGCCAAAGTCTACCGTGTCGCACTCTGAGAAGAACTCGTCACTAATCTTTAACCACCTCTGGTGACTTCTTCGATCGAAGAACTCGCTTCTGACTCCAACTCTTTACCTTCACGATTTTGGACAGCTTCGATCAGGGATTCGATTTCTTTCACACCTTTCGATCGTTTAAATTCCCACGGGTATGGCATTTTACCTTTGAGGATCATGCGTAGCCCCAGAGGGATCAGGCTAGCTAAACCCTTGAGGTCTTTGAAACTATTGCCGACAACTTTGATCCCGAATTTACTCTCATCGATCCAGCCATCAGCTTTTACTAACTCAACCATCGTGTGGCGATGTCGTTGGGCGATCGATTCGGGTAAGTCAGGATCTTGCAAGATTTCTTGTTTGATTTGCGAAATTCGATCGAGTGGCTGAACTCCGACAGGACAGACTTCGTTACAGTTATAGCAGCGGGTGCAACCCCAGACAAAATCAGGATCGTTGTATTTGGTGATTCGATCGACATGTCGATCGTCACGATTATCAGCCATCACCCGATAGGCTTTTGCTAGTGCGTGCGGCCCCACAAATTTATCGTTTACGGCAGCAGCATTACAGTCTGAATAACAAGAACCACATAGGATGCAGTTAGCGGCGGCTTGGAGCTTATTGCGTTCGGCTGGCGTTTGGAGAAATTCCTGCCCAGAGGCTTGTTCAGAGATCTGTCTAGAAGCAGTAGAAACATACGGATCGACTTTTGCCAGATTTTGCCAGAACTTAGTCATATCGACGATTAGATCTTTAATTACAGGCAAATTCCCCATCGGTTCGATTAGTAATGTCGGTCGATCGATACTTGCAAAAACTTCACTCACTAATTTTTGGCAAGCCAGCCCTGCTTTACCGTTGACCCTCATACTACAGGAGCCACAAATCACGTTGCGGCAATTGCGGCGAAACCCCAGCGAACCGTCTTGATCCCACTGGATTTTGTGCAAGATATCGAGGACAGTATTAGTGTTGGGATCGGCTTCTACGGTGTAAGTTTGGTATGTCGGCAAACTTTCGCGGGATGCCTGACGACGAACTTTTACGGATATTTCCATATTCTGCGGCGGGTTAATGTGGTCGAGCTAATCGCGATGCTCAAAAATTACTACTAAATCGAGATCTATGATTGACAAACATTCTAGCTTCTACGGCAACAGCGATAAATAAATATAGGATCGCGGGAATACTCCTTACAATAGAATTGCAGAAAACGCTTGAAGTCTAAATGTGAGGAGTTAGAGCTTAATTAGCTTGTTTATTATGGGGGAAATTAATTCAGGTTTTTGGCGGACGCAACGCCGCTTTCTACTACTAGTTGTTTTTGGAGTATCGATCGCATTCATACTCAACTTTCCTTTTTGGGCGGTAGCGCAGACAGCTAATGCTAACGTTGGGATCGAACCGAATAGAAACAATGAGTTGCGCGGTATCTGGCTAACTAATGTCGATAGCGATGTTTTATTCTCTTCGCAGCGACTTCAGCAAGCGATCGAAAGGTTAAAGCGGTTAAACTTCAATACCATTTATCCAACTGTTTGGAATGGCGGATATACACTTTATCCGAGTAAGGTTGCCGAGAAATCTTTTGGTGCCAAGATCGACCCTATTCCTGAATTCAAAAATCGAGATATGCTTGCAGAAGCCGTCAAATTTGGGCACGAGCAGAAACTTGCCGTGATTCCTTGGTTTGAGTATGGACTAATGACCGAGGAAGGATCTGACTTGATGCGCCAACACCCAGATTGGATTACGAGTCGCAAAGATGGCTCCAAAGTATTTTTACATGGCGAAAAAAATCAACATCGGCTAGTTTGGCTCAATCCTGCAAAACCCGAAGTCCAGAAGTTTTTGACTGATTTGATTGTGGAAGTAGTAACTAAATATGATGTCGATGGGATTCAATTAGACGATCACTTCGGTATGCCAGCAGAGCTTGGATATGATGATTACACGATTTCCTTGTATCAAAAAGATAATTTTGGCAAACTCCCACCTGAAGATATTAACGCTCCAGAATGGGTGAGATGGCGGTCTAATTATGTAACAAATTTAATGAGAAATATTTCTCAAGAAGTTAGACGTGTCAAACCTAATTGCTTGATATCTCTTTCTCCCAACCCCAAAGACTTCTCCTATGCTAAATATTTGCAGGATTGGTATACATGGGTTAATTTAGGGTATATCGATGAATTAGTCGTTCAAGTATATAGAAATACCATTGAAGACTACCAAAGAGAGCTAGAGAGACCTGAGTTGAGAAAAATTCGGCAAAAGATTCCAGTCTCAGTCGGAATTTTAACAGGTTTAAGAATTCAAAACGTGGATATGCGTCAAATTATGGGACAAGTTAAAGTTGCCAGAGATCTTGATTTTGATGGATTCTCATTCTTCTTTTACGAAACTCTCGGCACCCGCGATTCGTCTTTCCAGTCTTTGCTCTTTGCCCCTGCGACCCGTCCAGATTCAAGAAGTATTGCCTCTGCAAAAATTGACTTGAAAGTAGGAAAAACTAAAAATAAATAAAATATAAACTAAACCTAAAAATAATGATCCCCGATCGATTAGATTTGGGATCACTACTTAAAGTTTATTAAATTTAGATTTTATATTCAGGGTCTTTATATTGGCTGACCCCGTTTCTATATTTATATTGTGCCTGATAATACAAAAAAAAGGGAATTGCTTTATTATTTCTTTATATTTATACGCCGATCGTCTTTGTCTGAGAAGGTTACAGCATTTATACTCACTCAGCACAAACTAGGTGGCTCGGTCGGGTTAGTATAACGATATGGGCTGAACTCGAAACCGCAAAATTTTCATTTAATTGCTTCACTGAGCACTGATTTAGTCGAATTTAGCAAATTTAGTCACAAGCACCTATCGAGATGAGTCTGAATTACGAACAGCAGCATCGTTTATTTGTTGAGATGGCTCCAGTCTCGATCGCCATGCTCGATCGAGAATTGCGTTATTTACTGACTAGCCAGCGTTGGCTCACCGAAAACCAACTGGAAAGCCACAGCATTATCGGCAAATATCACTATGATTTGTTTCCCGATCTATCTGTTTACCAAAAAGAAATTTATCGTCGTTGCCTCGCCACAGGACAAGCTGCCACATATACCGAAGAACCATCTGTCAGTCGAGTGGGCACAACATGGGTGAAATGGCAGATCCAGCCCTGGCTTGAAGTTAAGGGCGAAGTGGGCGGTCTGATTGCGTTTCGCGAAGTCGTGAGCCAGATTGACAAAAAGATCGATCGACGTTGGCATCAATCTCAGGGAGCCGAGCAGGATTGTCAGTTATTGCTGGATCACACTGGTCTGTTTGACTGCAATCTCGCCGCTCTAGAAGCGTTTGGTTTTTCTAGCAAAGCAGAAATCCTAGGGAAACATCTGAGTGAGTTGTCGCCGATGTTTCAGCCTAGTGGACATGGTTCTGCCAGTCTAGCGCAAGATCGAATCCGATCTGCATTGGAGAATAGTTATACGCGGTTTGAGTGGGTGTTTAGCCGTGTCGATCGAGTTGAGTTTACGGCGGATGTCGAACTAACAGCATTACCAATTGACAGTCATCAAGTACTTCAAGTAACAATACGGGATCATAGCAGTCAACCCTCTAGAGCTGAGTTAGAGTCAATGCTAGAGGAGCAGACGACGCAGTTGCAAGCTGAGGTGAATGAGCGGGTTGCAGTTGAGACATCACTGTTTCAAATTGGTACGGCACTCGAAAGTGCTAGCGATGCGATCAGTATTGTCGATCTCAATGGTGTTCCAACTTATATCAATCAAGCTTTTTGTAATCTGTTTGGCTATCAACTCTCAGAAATGCAAATGACAGGGGCCTTGAGATCGCTTTTCCCCAACCCTGATATTGCTGATGCGATGTTTCGGGTTGTGATTGGGGGCAGATCTTGGCACGATGAGTTAGAAATGCGCGATCGATGGGGCAAAACTTTTTATGTCGGTGTCAGCGCCGATACGATCAGGGATCAGACGGGCGCAATTACAGGCTCGGTGGGCATTTACACGAATATTAGCGATCGAGTCGCAGTAGAAAAAGAGATCGATCGAACGCTTTCTCTGCTCAGTACCACACTGGAATCTACGGCTGATGGGGTGTTCGTCGTTGACAACCAAGGTAAAACGCTGATTTGCAATCAAAAATTTGCCGAACTGTGGCGGATTCCCAAAGCGTCGATCGCGGATCAAGACGATCTTGAAATTTCACGGCTGATGCTAGCACAGCTAGAAGCTCCCAACACTTATTCGACTAGAGCTAATGAACTCCATCCCGATGATGAGAGCTACGATATTTTGCGCCTGATCGATGGCAGAGTCTTTGAAGGTCACTCCCAACCACAAAGGATTGGCGGAGTCAGTGTTGGCAGAGTCTGGAGTTTCCGCGACATCACTAGACGGTTGGCGGATGAAGAAGCCTTACGCGCTTCAGAAGCTAATTTTAGAGAACAAGCCCAAAAATTAGAACAGGCTCTCTATAAGCTCCAAAGTACTCAATCGCAACTAGTTCAGACCGAAAAAATGTCTGGTTTAGGACAACTCGTAGCAGGTGTGGCGCATGAGGTGAATAATCCTGTGAACTTTATTCATGGCAACCTCTCTTATGCAGAAGAATACACGGAGAAAATTTTGAACTTACTGGAGATGTATCAGCAACACCAAACTACTCCTGTGCCTGAGATTGAGGCTTATGCCGAAGAAATCGATCTCGACTACGTGATCAAAGATCTACCTAAGCTGATCTCTTCGATGAAAGTCGGTACAGATCGCATCCAGAAAATCGTGCTCAATTTGCGTAATTTCTCACGGATGGATGAGTCGGATATCAAATCGATCGATATCCATGAAGGCATAGATAATACTTTGATGATTCTCCAAAGCCGCTTGAAAGCCAAACCTCACTTCCCAGGCGTGAAGATTTTTAAACATTACGGCGATCTGCCAAAAATCGAATGCTATCCTGGGCAGCTTAATCAAGTATTTATGAATGTGATTACAAATTCGATCGATGCGCTTGAAGAAGCTTATGCGGTTGGTCGATGGTCTGAGGCAGAGAGTCTACAACAGCTTGCTAAAGATAAAACCCACCGCAATTCTCCCAATGATCGCGATATCAGTGAGAACCATGAGATATTTTCCACTCCTTTCCCGCAATTCTCGATGCCATGTATTCGCATAGTTACACAGGTAATTGATTCTAATCGAGTGTCGATCGCAATTTCCGATAATGGACAAGGTATCCCAGCCCAAATCCAACAGCGTTTGTTTGACCCATTTTTTACGACGAAACCAGTTGGCAAAGGCACAGGATTAGGCTTATCGATCAGCTATCAGATTATTGCTGAGCGGCATGGTGGTTTATTGAAATGTAATTCTACTGTGGGCGAGGGAACTGAGTTTTGGATTGAAATCCCTACTCATGCCTCAAATCAAAATGGCGTTGTTACATGAAGATAGGATTGCAGATGCAGGAGTGATAAATTTGAAGTATAGCAATCAGTCATGAATTGTTTAACAAAAACTCTTACAATATAAATATAAAAAGGATCGCATAAGAAATAGAAATAATACTATTTCGGTAACCTTATGGTGACAATGAGTATGGCACAAGAACAAAACATTCATGAAGTTGTTAAAAAGTTTGAGAAAGCTTTTTTAGGATTTACTGGGAGTGATCAGGGTAAGGATATCGATGAAACTTATTTTAATCATGCTACATCCAAAGCGGTACGCCGCTATATAAAAAACTATGTAGAATCCCATGCTTTCCCACAACTATTTGGGAGTCAAAAATCATCATCTCTTGCTTCTATTTATATTCCTCAAAGATTTCAAGCTCATATATCTATTCGTAGTTTTGACTCCGTTGATGAACTTGAGGAAGCATTTACTCGCGATCGCCAAAGGAGTAGTAATTCCAAAGGAAGTAACCTCATAGGGCTTAATCTTGCTAACGAGGAAGAATATCTGATAATTTTGGGGCAGCCTGCTACAGGAAAAACAACTTTTCTTAAATATATTGGATTAGAAGCATTACGTTATCCAGAATGTCGATATGGGCATGATGTTTTGCCTGTATTCTTACAGATGCAAAAGTTCTGCCGAAGTACTGACACACTACTAGAAGCGATCGCCAAGGAACTGGAGAAAAGTAGATTTTCTGAGCCACAGAAATTAGCATTATGGATGTTGGAACAGGGGAAATTGCTAATTCTAATTGATGGATTAAATGAGTCAACATTACCACAGAAATATCTATTAGATCACATACGAGATTTTGTAAAGTCCTATCCTCAAAATCGCTATATTGCTTCTAGTCGTTTGGCTTCCTATCAAAATAGCTTAGGACAATTTCTAGAAGTAGTACTTCAGCCTTGGAGCGATTTACACATTCAGGAATACATTCATAAATGGTTTACGATCGTCTATGAGTCAAAGAATAGACTAATATTAGATGCTTCCGATCATCAATTTTCTAGTTCCGAAAAAGATATAGCTTCAGAAGAAGCACAGCGATGTTGGCAGGTTTTGCAAGCAAATTCGATCGCTAGAGAAATAGCTAACTCACCCTTGTCCTTATCGCTTTTGTGCTTACTATACGATCGACACCATAGTTTCCCTAGTAATGTTAGCAGACTTTATGAGAAAGCAATCCATTTGCTATTGGAAGAACAAGTCTTAAAATATCAATTGCATCACAATGAAGGAGAGAATAATCTCAGTACCGATATATTGGATATACTCCTAACTGAAATTGCTTATAAAGAATCTGAGCTTCGGCAATCACACTTATCTTTTGCTCAAGTAACAGGATATATACAGACAGTATTAACTAGCTGTACAGATGGTTTACAGAAACTTGACGTTGATTTTGCCTTAAAAATTTTGCAGCAGATTGGAATCTGTGAGATTACATCTTCTAGTTTTGCATTCAGCCATATTACTTTTCAAGAATATTTTGTGGCTCGCTATATATACACTCACAATCAAGTAAGACAGCTAGTTTCTAATTATTTAAGCGATCGACGCTGGCAGGAGGTTTTTTTACTACTGGCAGGCATGATGGTTGGTAATGCTGAAGAGCTGCTGTTATGTATCGAGTCACAGGCTTCTGGCTATATCAATACAACAAAATTACGAGATACCTTGGATTGGTTAGATCAAATAACTTGTAAGTCTACAGGCAATATGAAAAATGTTGCTAAGCGCATTGCTACACTTTTCTTAGCTTGTCCTCGCTTTCTTCCAGAACTCGCACCTTCATTAATTTTAATCAGAATGCTTGAGCTTGCCCGTGACCTCTATGAGAATTTTGATTCATCTCTTAATTTTGACAAGGTATTTGAATCAGATCTATCCATGAGTCTTGCCCATGCCCTTGATTTTGACAGTGTGACAGAGCTTAGTCTGGCAATTCAACTTAGCAACAGCCTTGAACAAGCTCTTGCTGCGGTGAGTTTCGATCGAAGATATATCAACTTTATGGCTTTAAATACTAGATTAGAAGCTCTAAATGCTCATTCACCAAGTTACGATCAATCATTTGAAGTGCGAGAGGAATTTCGCCAGAAAATAAGTCAAACTTGGTCTCAGACTCTTTATCTTCCTGCTGATTTAAATCAAATTTCTCATCAGGAAGTAGAAGCACTAGAAAACTATCTCTATGCCAATCTATTAATAATGCAATGTAAAAGCATGGCGATCTCTGTATCTCTAAAAACTTGGGAAGAAATAGAATCCCGAATGCTAAAAATATCAAACTCAGCTTGAGTTTGATATCTGTGGATCGCGATCGAATTACACTCCAAGAGCGGAAATACTAAGCTATACCTTGTTCTGTAAAAATCCTACTAGGCTCTGTAAAAACGAATTACTAACTTCAGTTCGCTCTGAAGGACTAATTACCTGTCCACTCGGACTACCATCGGTAACCATAATATCCTCAGAATCATTTACCACGCCTACATCAATATCAGGTACTTCCTCCACTAAACCCACCACAATCAACCGAAACGCAGCTTGCTGAACTTTTTGAATGGGAACTTGCAATTGCTCTGCCATTTTTTTGAGATTAACAGAACCATTGGCTAGTCCCCATATTTGAGTTTCAACTGTGTCCAAGCGTAAATATAGTTGACCAGAAACAATAATAAATAAGGTAGAGGCGGGTTCAGGAAGCTTATTTTGCAGAATTTTCCAGTCTTTAAGGCTACGCAGTCCCATCAGAGTAGTTTCAGTCGCAGGCAGGCTTAGCCCAGTCATTTCGGCTTTTGGTAAGTCTACTTTTGCATCAAATCGAAACTGCCCCGTTTCTACTTGGAAGAGAGAGCAAACCTGTCGTAAAACCTGCACGCTAAACAACAATTTGAGTTGGTCTGGTTGCAGTATCCCTAAGGATTTCAGATTTATTCCTAAAGGAACATTTTCTTGGAGCAGGCGTTTCAATTCTGGACGAACTGCATCAGTAATCCATCCTCTTTGTTCGATCAATTTCACTAATCCTTGATTGTCCAATCGATCGCCCGCAGCCACAACCCGACCATTTTGCAACCAAATATGCCGCAAGAACGGTTTTCCTGTTTGCAAATTTAGCGGATCTCTAATTGTTAATATTCCAGTTTTTTGTCCCTGATCTAAAAACTGAAATATCTCTGGAAGAGAAAACTCGGATAAAGAGCCTGTAATTGCCATAACTATGAACCAGAGAATAAATGCTTAAATCTATTAACAAGGTAATACTAGAATATCAAACAGAGGACTTCCTTTGCATATAATATTGCATGAGAGCAACGATCGATTGAATAACTGTATCTCGATTGTCAGCGTTTAAAACAATCACAGGTGGTTGGTTTTTCTCATCTACAAATCCCAAAGCAAGCTTGATATTTTCGCTTGACCATGCCCCTTCGCAATCCATGTGTGTGATCCCAATGATATAAGGAATTTGAACGCGACGATTCATATAGCTGAGTATACGACGTGCATAGCGAAACTCTTGAGGACGATGGGCTGCCACTAACAAAATAAACGCATGGGCTTTACGAATCAAAATGTCCCACATAAAGTCAAACCTTTGTTGTCCTGGAGTCCCGTAAATATGTAGAGCCATATTTGGGCCAAAAGATAATCGCCCAAAGTCCATTGCTACAGTAGTTTTATGTTTTATTTCTGCGGTTTCATCTGTAGCGCGGCGATCGGTATCGACGACATCAATTTCGCTAACAGTCCGAATAAAAGTTGACTTCCCCGCCCCAACCGTACCAGCTACAACCAAACGCATGATTTCCATATTTTTTCTTGGATTCTGCCTTACATCATCATAAAATTGACGTTGGGGACAAATTTCCTATAATCGATCATAATCATGATGGAAATCACAGGAAAATTCCCCATACATCAAATTTCCTATATACAAAGTTGCTTGGTATGTAAAGAAAAATTGCTTTACAAAGGCAGAGCAACTTCCAAAAACTCTACCCAAGAGCCTTCTTGATATCCTCGGTGACCCGCTTAATCTCTAGCATCAGTAAACCCTGTTTAGCTGCCTTGCTTGCAAGAACTAGCAAAACTGCCTCTTCTCCGCAACTGGTCAAGATGCCATAACCCTTGTCGCCTTCTACATACAGTCGATCGATCTCTCCTCTAGATAGCTCATTACCAATCCGCTCGCCAAGTGAGAGCATAGCGGCTGACATTGCCGAAACCCGTTCTTCATCCATTCCACTCGGTAAAGTTGATGCAAGAGGTAGACCATCTGGTGACACTAGTGCGGCTCCCTGTACATCAGGAGTACCACTTACCAGATTTTGTAGAATACCTTCCAATTTCGCAACATTAATAGACATAGTTTTTTCCTTAATTTTGAATTAGTTGTAGATTTATTTGAGTTTAAGTATTATTCCTTAAATAGGTTTAAAGGAATAGTGAGTTATCCAATGGTTTCAAACTCGATGACATCATGAGAACTGCCGCGCAAAACAGACTCTATCTGTTTGCCTCGTAACCGCTTCCCTGTGACTAGTTCCAATACACCTTGAATTGCTCCTAATGTGAAAGTGAGCTTGCGAGGAGAGCCTTGGGGTTCACCAGCAGAACAAATTGTTTCCTGACAATAGACCTTAATGGACTCATCAGTTTGCTCAAGCTTGTCAACAATGCAGAGCCTAGTCCCATCTTTACCCAGAGCTTTTTGAAGCGCGGGTACAATGTCTGCAAGCGGCATACCATTTTTCAGCCCCAACTGCTCGGCAAGATGTTTACCGCGATTACGGCCCGCAGAAATCAAAGTAATTGCTGCCGCCTTTTCCCCCAGAGCTTCCTCTGCACCAGTAACCACAGCTTTGAAACAAACAATGCTACTAAACTCACCAAGCTCTTTACGATTCATACTCATCATGTACCTCAACAATAAATTTATTGTGAAAATGATGTGACGTAAGGTTTGTGCCGTTAGGCAGTTTCTGGTAAAAAAATTACCCATTCCGAAGCCCCTAAATCCCCAATTCTGGGGATTTTGATTTTCAGACCCCCCAGAATTGGGGGCAGGGGCTGGGTAGATTCTTTAAGGATCTCCTTACCTCTATGTCATACTTGCCGCACCTGTGCTGATCATGCGTTTAAAGAGTCCCTCAGTCCATCCTGTTTCGCGCATGACTGCCTGCGAAGAAACTTCTACGTATGCTTGCTCAATAAAAGCAAGGTCAATCATACAAATCCTTCCCAGTGCATCCCTTACTTCTTCAGGAAGTCCAGCCGCTTTTAGTTGTTTTCCAACTTCGTTGACAACGGTTGCCATGGCTGGGACTACATGCTGTGGGCCAATACCAATCTGAACGTGCACTAAACCAATTCGCCAACGACGAGCGGCATAAGCACTCCCCCAATCATCCATCCCTGTAAACATTTCACCAAACCATTCGATGAAAGTCTCATTCAAGCGATGCATCCGTCCTTCTTTGGCATTGAGGATAGCATTCATTTCGGAATCGCGAGCTAGGTAGTCATAAAAGACCACTGCCATTTGAAGTGCGATCGAATTCCCCCATGTCGCGTTGGCTTTGAGCAAAGCTTTATCTGCTGCAGAAAAAGCTATACGTGTTTCCATTGTTTTCATGAAAACTTGAGGATCGAGAGCCATAAATACTCCTTTATGTGTTGTGAGTTGTCTCTTAAAATGAAAATAATTCCATATAGTTCTACTGCCCCCCCGATATCGTCTTCCCTAATTTAGGAATCGCGATCTCCTTACAAATTGAGAACTATAAATCTAAAAAACTAAGAACTGTGTAGGTGGTCAATTTTACGATGTTGCTGGATCTGGAAGGATACAACAGTTTCTGGAAGTATTGAAATCTCGTTCAAAATTCTACAAAACTATACTTCTGTTTTCTTTGCAACACTGGTAATTTATATTAGAAGATTTAAAAATTTATATCTTCTTTATTGATTACATTTCTAACTATAGAAGCTTTCAGTACTATCGACAGAAAAACAATAAATCTTAAACAAAAATAGAGTAACTACTCAGTTTAAAAAGAAGAATTAGAGAGAAAAAGATACAGAAGAAAATTCCGAGATTATTCTGTCTTCCAGAGCCGTTAGAAGTTGGATCGGCGTGGTTGTCTCTTGTGCCGCCAAGGCATTGTGATTAATTTAATATTCTGCCTTGAAAGCGGCTAAGCATTACCGCTCAGGAAACGTACTACAATGATTTCTTCAAACCACTAATTCAAATCTCATCTCATCTCTTGGACTATTATCGCCAACAGACACAAGCATTTTTACCTACTTACCTGAGTGAATTGCAGGGACAGATTTTGGCTTGTCCTTATTTTGCTGTGAATAATCTCAATCGTGATTTTGTCGGCACAAAGGGATTTTCGCTGGTATTTCGTCGATCGAATCTTGCAATGGTCGAGCAGCGTTTCCCATATTTTAAGCCTTATCTCGATCGGGTGATGCAACGTGAGTGTAATGCGTTTTATCTCAATCCATTACTATTAAAATCAGGCTCTCGTGTCGATCCTCACATCGATCGATCTCTGCGCTCTTACTGCAAAACGATCGAGCCCCCGCTTGTAGTCAGTGTGCTCTATATCGAAGTACCCACAGATTTAGAAGGCGGAGAACTCGTACTTCGATCGACTAAACGCCAAGTCGGACAGATTCGTCCCCAACAAAATACGCTGGTATTTTTTCAAGGAGATCTGACCCATTCAGTCAATCTGGTCAAAAGTTCTGGCGATCGACTCAGCCTTGTTTGCGAACAATACAGCCTCGATCGTGCTCAATTATTAGAAATTCCAGAGTTTAAACTAGAGTCAAGAGTGGTCGGGACAGAACATAAAAAGAGAAAGAGATGAGATTACAGCTCAAAAGAAGTCTATCAGAAATCTAATTTTTAAACTGACTCCTATTTTCCTAGTAGAGATTTGACTGCTTGTTCGATGTCAGGCTGCTTGATCGGTGATTCGCCGACTAGGACAGCACCCACGCCGCAGTTCGCCACAAACTCTAGATCCTGAGGCGTAAACAAACCTGACTCACTTACCCAGAGAATATTACGTCGATCGACGACTTCTGAGATCAAGGTTTTAGTGGTTTGCAAATCGACGCTAAAAGTTTCCAGATTACGGTTATTGATGCCGACCAGTTCGATATCGCTCAACTTCAGCACCCGCTCTAGTTCGGTGGCGGTGTGAACTTCGATCAGAACCGTCAGATCCAGAGCTTTGGCAGTTTGTCTCAAACTCTCTAAATCAGCATCGCAGAGTACCGCCGCGATTAGTAAAATGGCATCAGCACCGTATCGTGCCAGATAAATCTGATATGGGTCGATGATGAATTCCTTACACAGCAACGGTAAATCAACGGTGGGACGAATTAGGCGCAAGTTCTCAAAGCTACCCTGAAAAAATTCTCGCGATCGGGCTTAACCTTCATAAACGCCTTATTTAGTGACTGGCTTGGTTGTAACTTGTTAGCTTTCATGATCTGCTGTTGCAATTCCCCTTCTATAGCTTAGTTGCAGAAAGAATTAAAACGCGATCGAAATTTAGCTTTCAGGTTCGCTACTTATCGAAATATCTAAAGTTTCCTCGTCAATTTCGATGTAGAGCACATTCGGTTGGCAGCACACCTGACAGTCCTCAACATAGGACTGTTGCGATCCCCCACTGATGTCTACAAAAGTCGAAATGGTTTCGCCACAATAAGCGCAAGTATATTCAGCATCATTTTGCATTTCGATACAATGGGAAACTAGAGTAACCTTATCTTAACCTTGTTGATTCACCGCAGAATGTCGATCGAACACCCAAACAATTCCCCTGCCGACCTTGCATCCAGACTGGATCGCTATTACCAAGAGATCACAGCCGTGATTCTCGATCGACAAAACCCAATAACGGGGTTGATGCCCGCCAGTACGGCAATTAACGCCCATGGCGACTACACCGATGCTTGGGTGCGAGACAATGTATACAGCATTCAGGCTGTATGGGGGTTGGCACTGGCATATCGCAAGCTGGATGACGATCGAGGACGCACTTACGAGCTAGAGCAAAGTGTGGTGAAGCTGATGCGGGGCTTGTTGTTTGCCATGATGCAACAGGCGCACAAAGTCGAGCGATTTAAAGTAACTCAAGCCCCACTCGACGCGCTCCATGCCAAATACGACACAAATACGGCGGCAACCGTGGTCGATGATGACCAGTGGGGACATTTGCAGCTAGATGCCACATCGCTTTACTTGCTGATGCTGGCGCAGATGACTGCCTCTGGGTTACAGATTATTTTTTCGATCGACGAAGTTAACTTTGTCCAAAACCTCGTCTACTACATCGGTCGCGCTTACCGCACCCCAGACTACGGCATCTGGGAGCGGGGCAATAAAGCCAATCATGGCTACCCCGAACTCAACGCCAGCTCGGTGGGAATGGCAAAAGCGGCTCTAGAAGCGGTGAATGGGTTAAATCTATTTGGTGTGCGTGGTAGCCAAGCTTCGGTAATTCACGTTCTCTTAGATGAAATTGCGCGGACTCGGACGACACTTCGATCGCTTCTCCCCCGCGAATCCAGTTCCAAAGAAGTCGATGCTGCCCTGCTTAGTGTGATTGGTTATCCTGCCTTTTCGATCGAAGATACCGCACTAGTAGAACGAACGCGCACGAACGTTGTGACCAAACTTGAGGGTAAATATGGCTGCAAACGCTTTTTACGGGATGGGCATCAGACCGAGATCGAAGATGCCACTCGCCTCCATTATGAACCTTGGGAATTAAAGCAATTTGAGCATATTGAATGTGAATGGCCGCTATTTTTCACCTATTTGATGCTGGATGCTCAATTTCGGGGCGATCGAATTGAAGCCGAGGCATATTATCAGAAGCTCCAACCTCTGCTGGTCGAAAAAGATGGCTATCAACTCCTACCAGAACTGTTTTTTGTGCCGAGCGACCAAATCGAAGCTGAACGCACCACACCTCAGAGCCAGATCCGTCTGCCTAATGCCAACCTGCCCTTAGTTTGGGCGCAAAGCCTCTATCTTGTCGGCAAGCTGATCCGCGAAGACCTGTTAGCAGTCGGAGACATCGATCCACTGGGACGACATCTTCGGATCAGAACGTATCGTCAGCCGATCGTCCAAGTCGCTTTACTCGCTGAAGATGAAGCTCTCCAGTCAGAATTAGCAACCTACGGGATTGAAACCCAGACTGCTGAGCAAATTTCCCCGATCCAAGTGCGGCAAGCCGATCATCTATCAGCAATCTATTACCAAATCGGGCGTAACGATAAGCTCGGTCTCACAGGCAGACCAATCCGTCGGCTGCGTAGCCTCACAACAGCGAGGATTTTTCGGATTCGGGGCGAAGCGATCGTATTTTTACCATCCTTTCTCGACCAGCAACAGTTCTATCTCACGCTTGACTACCATTTCTTAGTGTCACAAATTAAAGGTGAACTGCTCTACATTCAACGACACTGGTACAACCTCGGCAGACCGACGATGACATTACTGCTCACCCATGACATGTTTGAGATTGGCAGCACCGATGAGATCGATCGATCTCCTTTACTAGAGCTGCTGAAAGAATTGCGTGATGGTAACTGTAACGGTGTCACTGTCAAATCGGGACATCTCAATCAACTCATGTTGACATCTGGAACTGAACGAATTGATTTTGTTCACGACTTCCAATTTTCAGAATTACCTTTAGAAGGCATTGCGTCCACATCTTCACTTTTACGCGGTGACATTAACTCCAATCATCCCTTATCCAATACTCAAGAATTTTTATTGGAATCAGAAACAGATATATCAAGCTTGCTCACCACATTACGCCAGTCCACCAATCTCTACGAGCAAATTGACCTATTAGAAACCCTAAGCCACCTGCGAGATTTAGAGTTCGATACGAGATTATATGGAAATTATCTGACAGTTGGTGATTTATTGGATGAGCTATACATCAGAGCAGGGCAGTTGCAACTATGGACAATTATTCGCCGTGCCGCAGGCTTAATGAATAAAGTCGATATCGGTCTAGGAGACTCTGTGACAACGATCTTGATTCGTGGCAAACAGATTGCCGTGGGCAAGTCTTATAACGAAGCCTCATTAATTACAAATCCTATGCCTTCTGCCGAAGTGATGGCAAAGATTGAAGAGTTCCGCAGCAATGATGTCAGAGAGCGATCGCTAACTCAGGAGATGATCATTTATCTCAGCATCCTCATTAAAGCCGAACCACAATTATTCGATGGATTACTGACATTGCGCGTAGGATATCTAATTTTGCTGATCACGAGCGAACTAGCACGAGAATTTCAAGTCACTCAGGATGAAGCCTACGAACATCTCATGCGACTGAGTCCATTTGAAGCCAGTAGCCGCTTGCGTCAAGTGCTGGCAGGTTACGCCAACTTAGATCAAAATCTATTCCAACAAGAATCACTGCAAGTCAAGCAACAACAGGAAATTCAATGGGTAGTTGCCGAGATGAATACAGAAGCAGAAGCCTCAACATCAAATTCGCTAGACTGGTGGCAGCAACGTCAAAGAGATGGTGGGCTAAACCGCGTTCCCAAAGGTTTTTACCCCAAGGTTTGGCAGGTGATGCAACACTGTAAAGGCTTAGTGATTGGTGATAAACTCGATCGCCGCAATCGTTTAGATAGCGAATTAATTCTGGCAGAAATGACCCCAGGCGAGAAAAACTTTGCCCTTCGCATCGAGCATCTGCTCAACAAAATCCAAGCTCCAGAATATCGCCAGGTCAACACCGAAGCTCTGATCGAACTTGCCGCGATCTCCGAGCAAAATCCCGATCTGCAAATCGAAGACTATATCGTTTTGGATGTCCTAGTTGGTCATGCCGTCCGCATCGCCTGGTTAGATCGATATCCGCAACACAACCATAATTACGACGAACAAAAAGGCGTAGCGTGGCGATCATTTTATGAAACCTCTCCATTCGTCTGTGCTAGCTATATTGCCAAAGCCCTCCGATTCCTAATGGAATTAGCTCAAGCACCTAACTATGTCGCCGAACTCACCAACCTTGAAAATGATAAATTTATTCAATAAAAATTCAAACTAAATTAATCCGAAGCGATCGCAAATACAGCCATTTCTTTAGACAAATTTTAGATCCTTATCGACAAATTCGCCCACATTCAACATTAAAGCCAGCAATTGTGACAAGTTTGTTAATATTCGTAGTATTTGACCAGTATACATCGCAGAAAATGCTAGTATGCCCTAGTAGTATGGATTGTAGCTGTAGGAGCAAATCTTTGACATTACGAGTTGCTGTTGTTGGCGGAGGCCCCGCTGGTTCCTGTGCGGCTGAAACTTTAGCCAAGTCTGGCGTTGAAACCTATTTATTTGAGCGCAAATTAGATAACGCCAAGCCCTGTGGTGGTGCGATCCCTCTCTGCATGGTACAAGAATTTGAATTGCCTCCAGAAATAATCGATCGGCGAGTCCGCAAAATGAAGATGATATCGCCCAGTAACGTGGAAGTCGATATCAAATTGAATAACGAGGATGAATATATTGGCATGTGTCGTCGCGAAGTTTTAGACGGCTTCTTACGCGATCGCGCTGCCTCTCTGGGCGCAAAGCTGATTAACGGCCGAGTCCTAGACATCAAAATTACCGATAAAGGCAAAAGTCCTTATGTAATTGGTTATGCCGACATGTCAAACGGCGGACTTGAAGGTGTGATGAGATCGCTAGAGGTAGACATTATTATTGGCGCGGATGGATTCAACTCAGTTGTAGCAAAGGCGATCGATGCTGGTGACTACAACTATGCGATCGCTTTCCAAGAACGCGTCCGCATCTCCCCCGAAAAGATGAAGTACTACGAGGATCGAGCCGAAATGTATGTCGGCAATGATGTCTCACCCGACTTTTACGCCTGGGTATTTCCAAAATTTGACCACGTTGCCGTTGGTACGGGGACAATGCGCGTCAATCAAAAGCAAATCAAAACTCTCCAAGCTGGCATTCGCGCCAGAGCACATCACCGCATCGAAGGTGGAGAGGTAATTAAAGTCGAAGCCCACCCAATTCCCGAACATCCCAGACCAAGGCGCGTCGTCGGTAGAGTTGCCCTAGTTGGTGATGCCGCAGGTTACGTCACCAAATCCAGTGGTGAAGGTATCTACTTTGCCGCAAAGTCAGGTCGGATGTGTGCCGAAGCGATCGTAGAGTTTGCCAAAAACAATACTCGTATTCCAACCGAAGCTGATCTCAAGGTCTACATCAAGCGCTGGGATAAAAAGTATGGCATTACCTACACAGTTCTAGACATCTTACAGCGAGTATTCTATCGGTCCGATGCCACTCGCGAAGCCTTTGTAGAAATGTGTGCTGATCAAGATGTCCAAAAAATGACATTTGATAGCTACCTATATAAAACCGTTGTCCCAGCTAATCCTTTCATTCAGCTAAAAATTACCGCCAAGACAATCGGCAGTCTATTACGCGGAAATGCTTTAGCCCCCACCAGAGACTAGAAAACTCTAATAGGACATAGAAAAATAAGCTGAGGCTACTTGATAGCCTCAGCTTATTTTTATTCAAGATATCTTAAATGGTTAGGCGAACAAATTATTTACCCGTAGCCTCATCACGACTAGCAGTTTGAATATATAGAATCAATAAAAAAGCAGTCGGCACAAATATTGCTAAAGCTGTCGCAATCAAACCCAAAAAATTAACTTCCATAAACCCGCATTACTCCCTAAAATCAGATTATATTGATTTAATTATAGTCTCTAAGTTGAACAGCTATGAATGAAATCAGACATCAGCATTCTCTAAACATCTATAAATAATATATGGCTCTAATTAAACGAGAAAGCCCTACATTATCAATTAATGTAGGGCTTTCTCGTTTAAATATTAATCTTGGCACCGAGCTATTT
>ENA-ORBV01007099-ORBV01007099.1-microbial-mat-metagenome-genome-assembly--contig:-NODE-7099-length-19371-cov-36.602778_pt1 | contig 19371 bp, 15 predicted proteins | sample MGYA00237777_ERZ505514 | MGnify/ENA primary metagenome ERZ505514 (study PRJEB26160, sample SAMN06269048) | microbial mat metagenome | isolation source: Oligotrophic lake microbial mat | place... | reverse complement strand
CACCTTGGACTATGAAGAGAAACGCAAGATCGTCGAAACCCTTACCGACCGAATCACCGTTGGCGATGGTGAAATCGACATAAGTCTGTGCGGCAAGCACCCTTTTGAAACAAACGGTGTATTGGCCTCACAAGCATTGACCTGAGAGTCAAGTAGTGGTGCCCGGACGACGAGCGAGCGCACAATCCAGTAGGAATCGTATCAGTGCAGATCAAGACCAACACTTGTTGCATCCTTACTCCGCCGGGCGTCGCGGCGCTGGGGGTGGTGCGGGTGTGCGGATCGGGTGTCGCGACGTTCTTTGCCAAACGATTCTCGAAAACGCTCGCGCCTTCGCGGTGCGTTCACGGCGAACTGCGCGAAGCCTCGGGCGCGGTGATTGATGATCCGGTCGTCGCCCTTTCGTTTGACGGTTCGTTTGCCGACATTTCGGTGCACGGCGGTCCGTGGGTGGTGCAGGCGACGCTGGACCTTTTGCGTGGTGACGGGTTCCAGCTTGTCGCCGATTCGAAGGATATTTTCCGCGAAGCCGCAAGCGGCGTGGAATGCGCGGTGCTGCAATCGTTGCCACTTGTTACGACCGAACTTGGCTTGCGTTGTCTACTCGCGCAGGCGGAGGCGTGGCGGCGTTTCGGAGAGAAGTTTGAGATCGATGCGACCGCAGACTTAGTGGGCGGAAAAACCATCGACGGCTCGCCGGCACTGTTGAAAGAGCTGGCCGAGGTCGCCCGCGATCGCTCGCTGTATTGGTTGCTTCACGCACCGACCGTCGTCATTGTCGGCCCGGCCAACGCGGGCAAGTCCACGTTGGCGAATCGATTGCTCGGCCAGGAGCGATCCATCGTCGCCGACCTGCCGGGCACCACGCGCGATTGGGTCGGCGAGACCGCCGACCTGGATGGCCTGCCCGTCATGCTCATCGACACCCCGGGTATTCGCGACAGCGACGACGCCATCGAAGCAAGCGCTATCGCGGCGGCGGTGGGCCAGGTTCAGTCTGCCGATTTGGTGATTCTCGTGCTCGACGGATCGCGCCCGCTGGAACCCGAGCAGCGACCGTTGATCGAGCGATTTCCAGATGCAATGCGCGTCATCAACAAGTGTGATTGCGCGGCGGCGTTCGACTTTGCGAGCGCCGGTGGGCTGCAAGTGTCGGCCACATTGGACTGGGGGATCGACGCGCTCATCGATGCGATCCACACCCATTTCGGCGTCGCGAAAGTCGATCTCGATCGACCACGTTTCCTTTGAAACGCGCTGTCACAAAGATCGGGTGCCACCACTTGGCTCTCAGGCCAAGTCGTGCGGAGCCGTTCGGTGTAGAGTCAGTCGTCGTCGGCACTACTTGACCTGAGAGTCAAGTCGTGGCACCCGGGCGCGACGTTCTCGTTGGCCCCCTGACGATGTAGCACGAGGGAAATTGGCGATCAGAACAACCGCAAAATGTCGTTGTACGTGACGAACAGGAACAGGCTGAGCAGCAGCGCCAGGCCGACGAACTGTGTCGCGGCCATGATGCGCGGCGACACCGGGCGGCCGCGGAGTTTTTCGATCAGCAGGAACACGAAAAGGCCGCCGTCGACGATGGGAATTGGAAGGAAGTTTACCACTGCTAAGTTGGCGCTGATGACGGCGAGATACCAGATCAACCAATCGGTCCCGCGACTGGCGATGAGTGTGCCCGAGTGCAGGATTCCAACCGGCCCGCTGAGGTTTTTGGCGCTGATTGATTGCTGGATGAGCATCCGCTTGAGGGTGACGTAAAACTGCACGATGAGGTCGCGCGTTTCACCGGCGCCCCAGGCCAGGGCAGTGACGGGGTTGTTGGTCTGACGGGATTCGCTTCGTTCTTTGAGAGCCAGGCCGTGCGCATAGCGCATTCTCGTTAGAATATCGGTTTCACTGGACGACGGCGTGAGGGTGAGGGTTTCGCCACCCGATGCCGAAGCGACTGCGAGCCGAATCGGAACCGATTCGTCGGCGGACTTGAGCGCGTTATGCACTTCGAACCAGCTCGAAACCGGCGCATCGTTGACCGCCGTTATGCGCATGCCGGATTTCAGGCCGGCGCGCATGGCGCCGCTGTCCTCCATCACGCCGGCGATCACCGCCTGCTGCGTTTCGCTGTCGAGGCCTATGCCCAGGCCCTTACGATCGATGCCGATCATCGATTCGATCTTTACGTTGAGCGGCACCGCGTCGAATGACATCCGCTGGCCGGCGCGTTCAATATCGATGCTGATTGCCACGCCGGCATTAGATGCTGTTTCGACGGTTTTGAGGAACTGTTGATGCGTCGGATTCTCGACCGCATCATGCGTGGCCGTGTCTGCCGATACGCGAACAACGACATCGCCAGGCCGCAGCTTCCCGCGAGCGGCACTTTGTTCCTGCAGATACGCGATTGCCACGCGCGGTTGAATGCCGGCGAAATTGGGGCGAGAGCTTCCGAAGCTCGGTTCAAAGTTCGGCTGTAAGCTAACCTGCCGCGTCGCGCCTTCGGCGGAGCGAAGTGTGAGCTCGAGCGGCTTCCCGCCAGATTCCTGCAACGCGCGGTCGAACTGCGCCAGCGCCGCATCCTGCGAAGCCTCAAGAGGCCCCTCGACCAACGGCGTTCCGTTGACGGCGATGATTTTCTCACCCTTTCCGAGCAATCGCGACGTCGCGGGGATGAGGTCATCGCCTGGCAGTTTATCGACGCCATCCGCCGCTTCGAGCAGCGGGGCCGGACCGACGCCAATCTGCAAAAACCCGCCGTCGGTTGCTTCGGCCAAGGGAACGATGTTGACGGTCGTCTGCTTGCCGTCGGGCTTCTGCACATCGAGCACCGCGGACTCGGTTGGGTGAGCCAACGCGGTGGCGAGCCGGATCTTGTTAAAATCGTGCATCGTCGCGCCGTTGAAGCGCAGGATGCGATCGCCCGTCGCCAGCCCGGCGCGGTCGGCGGGTGAGCCGGCCTGTGCGTATCCCACCACCGGAGCGGGCGTGCGAAAGCCGTGCAGAAAAAGCGCCACGAAAAGAATGGCGGCGAGGATCACATTCATGATCACGCCGGCCGACACGATCACCATGCGCTTGCTGATCGGTTTATTGTTGTACGACTTGGCATCCAACGAGGTGGCGTTGGGGTTCATGTCGTCCTGCCCGAGCATCTTCACGTAGCCGCCGAGGGGGATCCAATTCAGGCGGTATTCGGTTTCGCCGATCCCTAGTCGCTGGCGCACGTCGTCATCACTACCCACCTCGCCTCTGCTGCGCGCATCGTCGATCGCCTTCTGCATTCGCGGCGCGCTGGTGCCTACCGACGTTCCCAACCCCTTCCGCCAGCAAAGCAGCGCCTGACCGAACCCGACGGCGAACTGTTCCACTTTTACGCCCGCCCACTTTGCAGCCAGGAAGTGGCCCAGCTCGTGCCAGAAGATCACGAAGCCGAAGCCGAAAATCAGAAGAAGCAGATTGAAGAGTGATGAAAGATCCATTCTCGTCCTGTCAAATTTCTTGTTTAGCCGCAGATGAACGCTGATTAACGCAGATGCAGAGAGAGGCATCAAGGTTGCAACCGCGGAAATTGCGGATTCCGTAAAGTCAGAATAGGCTCTTTTAATAAGGTGCCAACTGTCGAATTCAGCAAGCTAAATTTCTTAATCTTATCTGCGTTTATCCGCGTTCATCTGCGGCTAAAGTTACCCATCACTTCGCAAGCCTTGGTGCGCGCCCATTGGTCGGCTTCTATAAGATCGTCCAAAGACGGCTGGGCCTGCACCGTATGTTTTAACATTGTAGCCTCTACCACCGACGCGATGCGACCGAAAGCGATCTTACCGGTCGTGAACGCCTCCACCGCGGCTTCGTTGGCGGCGTTCAGGACGGCGCCCATTGTGCCGCGCTGCCGCGCCGCTTCATAAGCCAGACGCAACGCGGGAAAACGTTGCGCGTCGGGCGGGGAAAACGTGAGGTTGAACGGCTGGGTGATGTCGATTTTTTTCGCCAAACCGTCACAGCGATCTGGATAACACAACGCATATTGGATCGGCGTGCGCATGTCGGGCGGGGAAAGCTGCGCGATCACGCTGCCGTCGACAAATTCCACCATCGAATGCACGATCGATTCGGGGTGAATTACCACCTCAATCTTTTCCGGCGGCAGGTCGAACAGCCATACCGCTTCAATGATCTCCAACGCTTTGTTGAACATGGTGGCCGAGTCGATGCTGATTTTGTTGCCCATTCGCCAAGTGGGGTGTTTGAGCGCGTCCTGCGGCGTGGCATCGGCCATGCGCTGCGCCGTCCACTCGCGAAACGGCCCACCGCTGGCGGTGAGAATCACCCGGCGGACTTCGCTCAATCGCCCGGCTTTCATCGCTTGAAAGACGGCGGAATGCTCGGAATCGACCGGCAAAATGCTTATGCCTCGTTTGCGGGCTTCGGGCATGAGCAAACAACCGGCGACCACCAGCGATTCTTTGTTGGCCAGCGCGATTTGCTTGCCGGCTTTAATCGCTGCAAAGATGGCCGGCAAACCCGCCGAGCCGACGATGGCGGCCAGGACGATGTCAATGTCGTCCCGACAAACCATTTCCGCCAGCCCGGTGTGACCCTTGTAAACCTTGGCGGCCACTTTGACGGCAACTTGGGCGGCGCAAGTGTCGTCAACCACCGCGACGGAAGCCGGTTTGAACATCGAACACTGCTCGATGAGCTTGGAAGCATTTTTATTCGCGCTCAGCGCCACGGCCCGCAGGCGATCAGGATGCCGGGCGATGACGTCGAGCGCACTGCAACCGATCGAGCCGGTCGAACCGAGAATGGCTACGCGTTTTTGCAAGGGCGATGGTTATCGAAGAAGCAGTCCAATTCGGCAAGCGCGGGCGTCAACGAGCAGGTTGAATCCAGGCACGCCGGATCACCCCGCGCTGCGTCCGGCTTGAAGCAGCGAGAGTGGCTGTCGCAGCGCCACGCTGATTGCCGGCCAAAGACCGGCCAGCAGGGCAATCAGTGCAACGATGCCGGTGCCGGCAAAGAGCATGTCCCACGGAACGGAAAATGGCGGGTCGTATCCGGTGAGCACCAGTAACAATCGTTTGGCGTTGATGGCGAGTAACCCGCCGCACAGAAGCCCCAGAGCACAGCCGACGATCCCGAGCAACATCGCCTCGGCCAGCACCAGCCGCAACAAATGCCCGCGGGTGACGCCGATGCTGCGCAGGATGCCGAACTGCCATTGCCGGCTGCGCACGCTCGCCATGATCGTGTTCGCAACGCCCAGCGAAGCCACCGCCATCGCGCTGAACGCGACCATGCTGACGAAGAAAATAAGCTTGCGAAACTGGTATTGGATGATGGACTTCACCAGCCGCACGTCGCCGGCCTGGATTCCCCAGGCGCCGACGTGCTTCTGAATATTCTCGGCCAGCAATTCCTTCTGAATTCCCGGCTGAACGTTGAGCGCAAAAAGGTAAATGCCCTGCACGCCGAAATCATCGCGGGCGTCTTCCAGTGTTCCAAAAATGCTGGCGGCGGTGCGCTGTTCGAACTGCTTGCCGAGGTCGAACATGCTTACCATCACATCAATGCCCGGCGACCAGACGACGCCGGCGATGGTGTAATCAACGATACCGTACACCGGCGTTTTGAGGCTGAGCTTGTCGCCGGTTTTCAAACCCTTGAGCTGACGAAATTCTTCGGTCACAAGAATGTGCCGCCGGTTTTTCGTCATCAGTTCGACCGCCTGCTGTTTCGTACCGTCACGAAATTCAAGCTCCATCATGTCGAGCGCGAGTTTAGGGGCGACGCCGAAGAACATGGTTGCATCCGGCATCACCGCCGCGCCGCGGATGCTGAAGATGGATTTGCCGAACTCGGGTGAGGCGATGGCGATGGGCAGGATTTCGTCGGCCTTCACGCCGGGCACGGTCTTGATTTTCTCCATGTCGGCGGGAGTGAGGCCGCCGATTTTGTAGCTGGTCATGAACATGTCCGGGAACTTGTCAGGAATGCGCCACCCGCCGACGACGGTGTTTCCATGCACTTGAAGCACGACGAGGATGGCCAGCCCCACCATCAGCGCCGCCGCCGTCCCCGCCGAGCGCCAGATGCCGCCGGAAAGTTGCTGGCGGAGCAGTGGATATCGCACAAAAGCCAGCAGCGCGACGATCGGCCCGATGACGCGCTCCACGAAAACCACAATCGCCGGCGCGAGGAGGAAGAACCCGAGCATCACACAGGGCAGGCCAATGCCGAAGTGCATGTAGAAAATGATCTCGCGGGCGAGGGTGTCGGCCTCTTTGAATCCCAACCCGCGCAGCAGCCCTTGGAGATTCGAAAAAAGGATCGCCGAATCCACGCCTATCAGCAGCAGTCCGGGAATCGACCAGAGCAACGCGCGCCGCGTCGAACCGGCGGCGGCCAGGGGAACCATCGCTTCCAGCGCGGTGGTGCGCGTCGCGCCCCACGCCGGCAGGATGCTCGCCAGCAGCGCCGCCAGCACCGACGCCGCCGTGGCGAAGATAAGCCCTCCGGTGCTCACCACGATGCCCGCCAGCAGCACATCGGTGAACGTCAGCTTGAGAATCAGCATCCACATCAACCCCAGCGGCACACCGACGAGAACGCCCGCCAGCGCCAGCAAGAGGGCTTCGATGATGACCAGTTGCGCAAGCTGACGTTTGTGCGCGCCAATGGCACGCAGCATCGCCAAAGTGCGCTGGCGCTCATTCACGCCCATCGATAGCGCCGAAAAGACAATGAACGCCGCGGCCAGCATCGAGATCGCGCCGCCGAAATAACTGGCTACCTGAAGTCCCTGCAGATTTTTATCAAGTTCGCCGCGCTGTTCGCTGGCGAGTTTTATCTGAATGACCGGATCGACCGCCTTGAGTTTGGGCCGCCACCGCTCGGCAAACTTCGCCGGGTCGGCGCTCGGGTCGAGATCGATCAGGATCGTCGAAAGGCGTCCTTCCGCCCCGGAAGCCCTCCACTTTTGCAGCGTACGGATCGGCATATAAATGCTCGGCTGCAGCGCCGCGAGAATTTTGGGTTTGTGAACAATGCCCACGACCTTCAGAGTGAGTACACCGTCGGGTGAAGGAAGATTGATCGATTCGCCGACCTTGACGGCCGGCCGCTTTTCGTCGCCCCAGCTGTTGGTCGGGTCTTTGATCAGCAGCGACGAAACCTGATCGATCACGCACACGTTGCCGTCGGATGAATTAAACCAGGCGCCATCGCGCAGCTCCATCAACTCAACGCGCTGATCTTCCGGGCGGGTGATGCCGATGATCATGGCGTTACGGTTGGAAACAGGTTTGCCGGCGCTATCGATTAGGCCGCTGGAAAATTCCACCCGGCCGACGGCCGATTTCACGTCGCCATCTTGCTTCACCGCCGCCAGCAACGATTCGGGAACCCCGGTTTGAGCATCGTTCTGACGGATGATGCGGGCATCGACGCTGGCGAAGAACTTCGACATCATCTTGTATGCCGCGGCTTCCATCGAGCTGTAGCCGCTGGTGACAGAAACGACCAGCGATACCGACAGCGCCACCGCCGCCACGGTAAGCAGGGCGCGCGTTTTGCGGACGAGCAGGTTCGACAATGCTAAGCGGGTGACGAACATGGGGCTTTCTAGCGAAGGCTTTCCTGGTAACGCAGCGCCAGTGATTCACTATCGTATTGATCGACATTGAAGCGGCTGACTAGCTTGCCGTCGCGAATGACGGCCACTTCCTGTGCGTATGCCGCCACGCTGGGTTCGTGCGTCACCATGACGATGGTTTTAGCGTGCACGGCGCAAAGGTCTCGGAGCAGTTCGCAGACAATTTTGCTGTTGGCCGAATCAAGGTTTCCGGTCGGTTCGTCGGCCAGGATGACCGCCGGTTCGGTGATGAGAGCCCGGCCGATCGCCACACGCTGTTGTTCACCGCCGGATAGCGCGTCGGGGCGATGGTGCCGGCGGGAGGTGAGGCCGAGGCGATTCAGCAGTTCTTCAACTTTCGCCTGGTCGCCGACAGAAAGTCGGCGTTCCAGCAGCAGCGGCAGGGCGAGGTTTTCTTCGGCGGTGAGGGTGGGGATTAGGTTGAACGATTGAAAGACCAAGCCAATATTGTGACGGCGAAAGTTGGTGAGCGAGCGGTCATCGAGCGCGCCTAAGTCGGTATCGTTGATCACCACCCGTCCGCCATCGGCTTTCGTGAGGCCGGCCATCAAATGCAGCAGCGTGCTCTTGCCGGACCCACTGGCGCCCATGACGGCGACAAACTGCCCACGGTTAACCGCGAGCGTCACGCCATTAAGCGCCGCGATGGTTCGATCGCCTTGCCGGAACGATTTCGAGACGTTTTCACAAACTAATGGAGCCATTCACCCTCATGCAGAGCACAATCATGATATCGCTTCGGCGCGGTAGAATCTCTTGCGAAGTATTGATTTACCGCAGCAGTCGATTGCGCGGGCGTGCAGCATTGATGCCCAGATAGCCTGCGATCGCTCCGCCGAGATGGGCCGCTTCGCCGCCGGCGTTGGCGCCGGCGAAAATGATGGTGCCGGCGGCGATGCCCAGCAGAACCATGGCCCACGTACGCAGCTCAATCGGCATCGGCGGGAATGCCATCATGACCGTCGTCCGCGGCGCGACCCGCGCGGCGGCGGCCAGAATTCCGAAGATTCCCGCCGACGCGCCCACCAGCGGCACCCACGCCGAGCCGACCAGCACATGCAGTTTCCACAACGCCAAATACGCCAACCCGCCCGCCACGCCGCAAATCAGGTAGAAAATCAGGAACCGCCGCCGCCCGAGATAGCTCTCGATCATCTGCCCGAAAAAGTAGAGGCCGAGCATGTTGAAGAACAAGTGTTGCAGGTTGGCGTGCAAAAACTGAAAAGTGATGAATCGCCATAACTGCAGGCCGTAAATGGCTGTGCCGGCAGAGAAATGGCCGAGCGCTTCGAGCGGGGGCGCTTGTTGTACAATTGTTCGTACGACGCCGTCGGGACCGGTGATTTGCCGGCCGGTAAAAATCTCACCGAAGTAGCCGGAGCGCACGAGAATAGAGTCGAGCACAAAAATGGCGACATTAGTGCCAATCAGCCAACTGGTGATGGACCACATGCGAAGGCGTTGGAACGCCGCCGGCTCTCGGGCTCGAAAATAGTCTCTGTCGTAAACTCCCATGAGGCGGCAAGAGTGTAGGTTGCCGGCGACGGGCTGTCACGCAGCGAGCCAAACGACTCGGCGAGATAGCATCGCGGCGTGATATTCGCTACATTTTGGGTTTCCATACCAGATTGGTGAAAGGATTTGCAACCATGCCCGGCATGACCATGACCGAAAAGATTCTTGCCAAACACGCCGGCAAAGCGCACGTCGTCCCCGGCGACAATGTTTGGGTCGATGTCGATATTCTGATGACGCACGACGTCTGTGGCCCCGGAACCATCGGTATTTTTCACGAGAAGTTCGGCCGCAACGCCAAAGTGTGGGACCGCGATCGCGTGGTGGTCATCCCCGACCACTACATCTTCACCGCCGACGAAAAGTGCCACCGCAACGTGCAGATTCTCCGCGATTTCGTGAAGGAACAGGGGCTGAAATATTATTACGATCCCGACTTCGTTACGATGAATCCGGGCATGCCCAACCCTTACAAGGACCCGAATAAGACGAGTTACAAAGGTGTGTGTCATAAAGCGCTGCCCGAAGAAGGGCACGTGCGTCCGGGAGAAATTCTGCTCGGCACCGACAGCCACACCTGCACCGCCGGCGCGTTCGGGCAGTTTGCTTCAGGAGTGGGGAATACTGATGCGGCGTTCACGCTTGGGACAGGCAAGACGTGGCTCAAAGTGCCGCCGACGATGAAATTCACGTTCCGCGGGGAAATCCCGCCGTATCTGACGGCCAAAGATCTCATCCTTGCCGTCATTGGCGAGATCGGCGTCGATGGCGCGACGTACCGCACCATGTATTTCGCCGGCGACGGCATCTCAAGCCTCACGCTCGAAGACCGCATGACGCTGACCAACATGGCGATCGAAGCCGGCGGCAAGAACGGCGTGTGCGATGTCGATGAAAAAACGCTCGCTTACGTGCGCGCTCGATCCAATGTGCCTACATGGGACGTGGTGAAGGACGATCCGGCGGCAAAATATTTCGTCGAATACGAGTGGGACCTTGCGACGATGGACCCGCTCGTCGCCAAACCCCACAGCCCCGACAACCGCGACACCGCCCGCAATTGCCGCGACGTAAAACTCGACCGCGCGTACATCGGTTCCTGCACCGGCGGCAAGATCACCGATATGATCTTCGCGGCAAACATCCTCAAGGGAAACCAGGTTAAGATTCCCACCTACGTCGTGCCCGGTTCAACAGAAGTTCACAGCGACATGAAACGCCTGAACCTAAGAGGCGCGGAACGGCAAGGAAACGAAAAGAGCATCGAAGACGTGCTGGCCGACGCGGGTTGCCTCCTCGGCCCCAGCGGATGCGCCGCGTGCCTGGGCGGTCCATCCGACACGTTTGGGCGATTGAACACACCGATGCTTTGCATCAGCACGACGAACCGCAACTTTCCCGGACGGATGGGGGATAAGAAAGCGGGCGTCTATCTCGCATCTCCGTTGACGGTTGCAGCGTCTGCACTCACAGGATTCGTGACCGATCCGCGCGAGTTTGTGTCGAAGAAGATTGAGACGGGGACGGCTGGGGTGACTTAAATTGCAATCTTTGTAATCCGAGCTAAGCCGCAAGCGGCCGCTTGCGGCTTGGCTCGGTTCGATTCAAGGTGAATCATGGGTAATCCGCTCGTCATCGCGCACCACATCATGTGGACTGCATACGGGTGGTGGTTACCAAATGATCCTCGAGGGAGCACTTCCACCGCCGTCTATACGCCACGCCTCGCACAACTCGCGCCTCACCATTACGGGCGTAAACAAATCCAACCGGCATCTCGTGACATCCGCGCGTTTTATGCAACGGCATCCGAGCGGCTTCAATACTCGCCGGCGCAGATTTCATCGGACGACGGACCTGACATTGCGTGTTCTTTCAATGAAGTTATTGCGCAAGAAAAATATACGTGTTACGCCTGTGTCATCGTGCCCGACCACGTCCACCTCCTGATCCGAAAACACAAACACAGCGCAGAGGCGATGATCGAAAACTTCCAATCCGCAAGCCGCTTGCGGGCTAGCTCTTTTGGATTAAGAGAACCAAACCATCCAACTTGGACCAAGGGAGGTTGGAGAGTGTTTCTTGATCACCCGACAGATGTAAAATGAACGATCAAGTACATTGCTTGCAACCCTGATCCGTTGCATCTTCCTCGACAACAGTATGCTTTCGTCAAACCAAATGACAATTGGCCATTGTTCGATGGACACCATCCCAATTCACCTTACGCAAGAGCCCTGCGTTTGGCCGGCAGATATCCGTAAATGCTCTGGATGCAGGAATGGATGTTCGACACAATGCGTTAATGCGGAACCCCATCGACGCGCTGCAAAATCGCTTCACACAGATCCTCGCCCGCTCCGACCAATTCGGCGACGGTGGCAAGATCGTCCTCGAAACGGCCTATCACACCCTCGCCGCGGGGCAGGCGATTGGGCGTTGGCCTGATGTGGGGCTGGAAGACCTCTGGACGCACGCCATCAAAGAAGGCGGAATTCTCTTCAAGAAACCCGACGCGCGCTGGGCCAAGACCGGTCCGCAGGAAACCAAGGACATGATCGGCCAGACCACCATCGGCCCGTGGCAGATCACCGTCGGCAATGTGAAGAACAAATTCGGGCAACCTTACGGCGTATCGCCCGATTGGCCGGACGCCGACGTGTTCACCTACTGCAAAGCGCGGCCGGAAATGCAGGCGGGAATGATCAGTGACTACATTCAGGAAGCCTACGCCCAGTACGGCCGGCGGTCGCCGTATGCCATTCAGAAATATTTCTGGTTGGAAGCGTTTATCAAGAACGAAATCAGCCAGGCGGCCGAGTGGGATAAGAGCGTTTTGCCCAATCCGCCCGACGGCGACTGGAAGAAGCTCACCCCCGCCATGAAGGCCGACACCGGCTTCTACGCCAAGCAGATTGTTTGTGGTACGAAGGAAAACCCCAACGGCCTGCTCTGGTGGTTGTGGGTTACGCACGCGCACGATGAAATTCGCGAAGTATTTATGACGTGGCGACGGCAGTCGGTGAGGGTCTGGGACGAAGCAAAATTGACCGCGACGGCGACAGGTGAGCAAACGATCACGTTTGCGATCACGCGCGATGACCTGCGCTATATTCCCGACCCTGCCGCGCTCACGCAGATCAATGTGATTCTTGCTGAAGTCTCCCAGTAAGCCGGCAGGATGTCGCGTGAGTACTCTACCGGCAAGTAATTGCCGATCGCCCGTAAACTGTTACGCTCTGTCGTGGCTGGCGTCACAAATTGCGGCTTTGAGACGTGTCAATGTCGATCGCTAACATCGTCTGTTCCAACTGCGGAAAGGAATACATCTGGCAGCAGCAGCTTGCCGGGCACACCGTCCGCTGCACTTGCGGCCAGGTGATGCCTGTGCCGTCGATGGCCCCGCAGACCGATAGCGTTTATGCCCTGGCGCCCAGCGAAGACGCCAAGCCGTTGCAGCGAACGGCACGCTCGAATCTGGACGATTCGCAATTTCAACTCCCTTGCCCGGCGTGCGGCCAGCCGATCGAGTTTGGCGGGGTGGTCTGTACCGCCTGCGGCTACAACGTCAAAACCGGCGAACACATGCCGCGTAAGCCAAGCGTGCCGATTCAACTCGGCACCGCCGAGCAGGTGATCGCGCCTGCGCCGATATTGAATGTGCCGCCTTATGCCGTACCCAGTGCGCCGACGAGGAATGCCAGGGAAGAAACGCGTCGCGACGTAATCATGCGTTATGTGGGCATCGTTGCTGTGCTGCTCCTGTTGATCGCGATTGTATTTGCCACGAAGCGGTTCACGGCTTCCAAGCCGGTGGGTACGGAAAACCTGACCCCCGACGACGCCGCCATCTTTGAAAAGCTGCAGGGCGGTGCCGCCCTGGAAGCCCGGGAGTGGCTCGAAAAAGATCCCCAGCGCATGCTCGGCGCTTACAACGCGCGGCAGGGCACTGCTAAGGTCGAAGAGATGTATCGCAACGGCGCAGCAAAAGTCACCTGCCTCGGCGGGCGATTTGTCATGGCCGTCGTCGTCGAACTTCCTGCCAAACGCGAAGATCGCAAGAAGTTTTTTGATTGGCAGAAAGAACACCACGAATCGATCGGCGAAACAGTCACGACCGACTCTGGGCAGAAGTATCTTTACATCACGCTGCCGCGGTAATGTCTTGGCTTGCTTTCGAAGCACCAACTCCCACAATCCGTAGAGATTTCCCCTTCCCGGAGTGCCACGAAGGGAGCAGCGCGATATAACCTAGTCAGGAGCAAGGATGCGCATTTTCATCACCGGTGCCGCTGGGTTTGTCGGCAGTCGACTGGCCAAGCGCCTGCTCGACCGCGGCGATTCGGTCATCGGGTTTGATAATTTCAACGACTACTATGCCCGCAGCCACAAAGACCGGCATCTCGTTGATATTAAAGATCATCCAAAGTTCACAATCGTTGAAGGCGACCTTCGCGATGCCGAACTCCTGTGTACTTTGTTCGCTCGCCACAAACCCGATACCGTCGCCCACCTTGCCGCAATGGCTGCGGTGCGATATTCCATCGAGCATCCGCTGATTTACGGCGAGCACAACGTGCAGGGCAGCCTGAACCTGATCGACGCCGCCAGGTTACACGGCAACCCGCTGTGCGTTCTGGCCAGCACCGGCAGCTTGTACGGTGCGAACACCCCCGTCCCGTTCAAAGAAGATGCCGCCGCCGACCGCCCACTGGCTCCGTACCCGGCCAGCAAGCGGGCCATGGAGTTGTTTGCCTACAGCCACCACCACCTGTTTAAACTGCCAACGACGATCGTGCGGTTTTTTAACGTCTACGGCCCGCACGGCAGGCCGGACATGATGCCGTGGCAGTGGACGGTGAGCATCGCCAAAGGCGAACCCATCACACTCTACAACGCCGGCAAAATGAAGCGGGATTGGACGTACATCGATGACATCGTCGACGGCTTTGTCGCCGCGCTGGATAAGCCGCTGGGATTCGAAATCATGAACCTCGGCTGCGGCAACCCGGTGGAAAACGTGCGGTTCGTTGAGATCATCGAAGAGCTGGTAGGACGCAAAGCGCAGACCATCGACAAACCTGCCCCCGCAAGCGAACCGATCATCACTTATGCAGATGTGAGCAAGGCCAAGCGGCTGATCGGTTACGAGCCGCAGGTGATGGTGGAAGAGGGTTTGAAGCATTTTGTGGAGTGGCTGCGAAGGGAAAGCCTGATGTAGCCGAGCAGCCCCGCCGGTGGGTTCCAAAATCTCATCGGGTGAAGTGGCGTTCGAACTCGGACACGAAGTCCCCCGGCCGCCGCACTTCGACGTGCGGCAGCCGCTGACGAAATCGCTTTCCTGCTTCAGCCGGCAACGTTGCCAGTGAGAGTAGGTCATCGTCTAAAGTGATAATGTGCGTGGCATCGCCCGCAATTGCCCGCTCAATGAACTTTGCGTCCAGTGGATCACGTTGAAATTCGAATCGGACACGCGATGTTTTTATTTCGTCGCCCAGATAGCGAAGGCGATGCAGAACCTTTGCAACCGTTCGTGAGGAAAGTTGGGGGTACCGGGTGATTACCGTCGGATGCGCGAGGATGCGCCGGTATTCGGCCAAGACATCGGCGCTTATTAGCGGGATGAAGCGCCGGGCGTTAAGCGCGTCGACAATCATTTGAGACGCGGATCGTGTTGATACCAGGCCGGCGAGCAGCACATTTGTGTCGAGCACGATCCGGAGAGTCGCCACGCTTATCCCTTCACCCGCCGACCATTACCGCCGCGCGCCTGAGTAACCAAACGCACGATGTCATGTTCGTCAACGTCGCCCGACGCTGCGCGAATGCCGCCCATGATTTGTGCGAAAGTCTGCGACTCGGCATCGCGTTCCACTTCCAGTCCGACTTCGATCAATCGCAAGGTGTAGTCGCCCGGCTCCACTCCGAGCCGCTTCGCGCGCGATGCGATTTGAGCCAGTTTGCCCTGACGAAGCGGCGGGATCCGAAATGGTTTCGATGCAATGCGTGACATCCGCCGTATGATACCGTGAATTCGGCCCCAGTGTAATGGATTCAAGCGGCCAAGATGGAGCGTTAGAGTTTATCGTCAATTCCGCACCTACAATGCGCCATGAATCAGGTACACCCCGTCGCAATCGGTCTCGTCGGCGCTGGCGGATTTGGCGAGTTCTGCCTCGATGCCTTCGCCGCCATGCCCGAGGCGAAAATTGCCGCCGTGGCGGATGTCGATCGCTCGCGCGCTCAAGGCCTCGCAACGAAGTTCAAAGCGACTGCATATTTCGACATCGAATCGTTCCTGCGTGATCCCGCCGTGGATGTCGTCGCACTAAACACGCCGCCGTTTTTGCACGGTTCGCAGGGGTTGCTTGCGTTAGCAGCCGGAAAACATCTATTTTGCGAAAAGCCGCTCGCCATCACCGCCGAAGACGGGCGGCGGATGATCGACCTTGCCGCCAGCAAAAGCTTGTCGCTCACCGTCAACTACGTCATGCGCCACAACCCCTTCTGGGCCGCAGCGGCGGAACTGCGGCGGAGCGGAGTGTTGGGGCCGCTCCTCCATCTTGATCTGGTGAACCACGCCGCCGGCTTGTCGCTTCCCCCACAACATTGGTTTTGGGACGAATCCAAGAGCGGCGGAATCTGGATCGAGCACGGCGTGCATTTTTTCGACGCTTTTGCCTGGGTATCCGGCGAAACCGGGCGGGTCATCTCATCGCAGCAGTTTCGCCGGACCGATGGGGCGGTTGATCGCGTGGAGGCACTGCTGCAATACGGCCGCGCCGGCGGGCATTGTTATCACGCTTTCGATCAGAGCGCCCTTACCGAGCAGACGACCGTGCGGCTCACCTTTGAAAACGCATACCTGACGCTGCGCGAGTGGGTGCCGACGACGCTGGAACTGCTCACAACGGTCGCCCGCGACAAATGGGAAACCATGCTGCCCGGACAGGTCGAATACACCCGACGCGACGACGGACGCACGTTCGCGAGAGCGCGGGCCGCGGGCAACAAGTCGGAGGTCTATCGACAGTGCGTGCAATCGGGCATGCGCCAACTCATCGCATCGGCCCGAGAAACATCTGGCGCGAACGGCCTCTCCGCGACCGGTGAGGCAGCACTGTCATCCCTGCAGACAGCGATCGACGCGCGGCGTCGGGCGGTCGAATTGGATCGCTCGCCGTAGCGAATCGTCGCTCATTGACACCCTGTGCGAGAAATTCGCCGATTCGGTCTAGCCGTCGGCGGATTTCTCTATGCGTCAGTCAGGCAATCACCGATGCCGACGGCCGCTCATTGCTGTCATGTTAATAGGTGAGTATTGGCGCATCCATTCCGCGCGGAATGCGCCGATCATTTGAGTCACAAGGAGTCACCATGATTGCAAATGACACAACGCCGAACCCCGCGCCCGTCAAACCGCTCGATAAAACGACCCCCGAGCAATGGCCGCCGCCGGTGGAACCGAATCGGGCGGACGCCGACGTGACGTCGGGCGAGTATCGAACGCGTCCGGTCGTGCCGGCGGCGGGTGCTGGCGAGGGACGGGACGAAACCGATGCGAGCAATCCGTCGGCCGATTCAACCCGGCGGCCGCTGCGCGGTGATCGAGTGCATAACGTGGTGGATATTCGCGACGGCGAAATCAACCAGATGCACGGCGTCACCGGCGAGCGGATCATTGGCGGCGGCGTCGGTGCCGCGGTCGGAAGCACCGCCGGCGCGATCATTGGATCGGTCGTTCCACTTGCCGGCACCATTGCCGGCGCCGCCATCGGGGCTGTGGTCGGCGCTGCTCTGGGCAGCGGAGTGGCAAGCCTTTTTCATCCGCATGACCAAGACGAATTCTGGCGAATGCATTACAAATCGCGACCTTACTACGAAGCGCAATTTGATTTTGAGAGAGACTACGCGCCGGCGTATCGCTTCGGATATACGACTCGAATGGAGGCCGACAAAGGACCGATCGACGCGTTCGCAGGCGGGTTTGAAGACCAATGGATGGCGCATCGAGGTATGTCGCGGCTGAGCTGGGAGCAAGCGCGTCCGGCGATCGAGGATGCGTGGGCGCGCTACGAGCAGATTCTCGCTGTGCGCGAACGCGGACGATAGCAGGCGTGCAAGGTGATCGACCATCGCGCGGTCACCATAAGGTGTTGAACCACTTTTCGATGATAAACGTCTGCGCATAAAGCGCCAGAACCGCTGTCGCAACCGCGATGAACCGGGGGCGGCCGCTTGGAAGCCGCATGATTCCTCGGGCTGCGGTCAGCACGAATAGCGGCAACAGAAAGAGCCACACCCGTTCGACCTCCAGCGTGAACAGCGTTGAGAACGCGATCGCCACCAGCGCGATCCAGTAAGAGACGAGTCGGATGTTGAAACGCATCGGCCGCAGCGAACCCGTCGCCGCCGCCGTTGCCAGCGCCAGGTTGGCCAACCCCGCAGCGATAAAGAACGCTGCGAGGTTGCTGGTGCTGACGTCAATGTAGCGGCCCGCCGTCTCGGCGCCGGTGCCCATCAGTTGCTCGTCATATTTCGCCGATGCCTGCACGTTGGCGATGAAGTCGTAGCCGCTCAACCACTGCACCGCGCCGATCGCACCCATGGAGGCAGCGAGAACGACGAGGTTGACCACAACGAGCCTTCGAATGGATGACCGGTCGGCCACGCAAGCGACGATGAATCGCGTAGCCCAGATGATGCCGAGCACCAGCGCCGCAAACGTCATCATCAGCCCCGCGGCGAGGGCGATCCCGCCGAGGCAAGCGAGCACGGGCCACCAGCGTTGGGATTTTGTCGCGTGCTCGTACAAAGCCATGGCGGTGATTGGAAAGAGCATGAATACCCCGTCCATGCAGGTAGCGCCGAACAAGACGACCGACGGCGTGACAAGCCACAGGCAGACAGCGGCGCGGGCGGATTCGGCATCGCTGACTGCCGACCAAAGGAAGTACGCCGGCACAATCGCCAGTGCCGAAAGTGCGATCGCCGCCCAAGCCGCCGTCGTCGCCGATGGATCGAACATCCGCGACACGGCCCAAAGCACCAGCGCGCCGCCCGGCGGATGCGTGCCGCCGTGAAGCGACAATTGCCGCGCCTCCACCCGCTGCGCATAGTCGGCCAGAAAGCGCGCCGGGTCGTCACCCACCCGGCGAACGTCACCGAAATACTCGAGCCTGAGGCGCGTGAAGGGCCGCTCGATGGTGCCGGCCCCATCGATTGATGCAGTCAACGCATTGATGGTCACTGCGAACCCGACTGCGACCGGAAGCAAAAGCCAGACTGGCCATCGCGCGTACCGCAAAGCCAACGCCGCCATAGCTGCCACCACGCACCAGGCGCCCGCCGCCGCGGGGATCGATTGGCGGGAAAGTTCGAAGGCGGTGTGTAACCGCGCATAGAGAGGAGCAAGATCGCCGAAGAACGGCCGTGACGCCTCAAGCCCGAACGAATACACCGCGGCGTGATGCGCCCACAATGCCACGGCCCACAACACGAAAAATACGGCAACGACGGTCATCGGCCGCGCGATCGGATGCCGCACAATCGGACGGCGCAGAAGTTGACGTAATGCTCCGATCATCTCCTGCCGTGCGTCGTTGTCGCGCGCTTTGAGGTTATTGGCGGCGGATCAATCAAAAAAAAGCCCGCCGAAGCGAGCTTTTTCATACCCCCAAGGGGGGTTGAACACTCCGGGGAAACGCCCGCAAATCCGCAAGTTTCTCAATCAAGCGGCACAGAATCCGGCACAGTTGGCGGCGATTTCGCCCCCGATCATCTCCGGTTCGACGCCGATCTGCAAGGTGTCATCATCGCTTGGCCGACGCTGCCCCCCGCGATTCGGGCGGGCATCTTGGCAATGGTGAAGGCGGGAATGGATTGATTCACTGCTCCGCCGCGAACGTGGCCGGGAAATCGAGCAGATTTTGGTGAGGACCCTATGAGACGACCAACCAAGCGAGTTGCGGGCGAAAATGCGATCCTGGGCTGGGGGCCGCTTCGGCAATACTGGCTGGAAATCAATCGCCAGGAGCGGGAAGCGAAGCGTGACGAGCGGGCTGCCCAAAAGGTTCGTGACAAGCGCCGGGCCAAATGCCGCTGCCAAGCCTACCCCTAGCCGCATCGACCCGCGGGTGGTCTCTGCCGGTATCCCGATCCGCCCCTGGAGAAATGGCAGTCGAACCCCGGGTCTTCTCGAC
>ENA-ORBV01007097-ORBV01007097.1-microbial-mat-metagenome-genome-assembly--contig:-NODE-7097-length-19376-cov-5.311571_pt1 | contig 19376 bp, 18 predicted proteins | sample MGYA00237777_ERZ505514 | MGnify/ENA primary metagenome ERZ505514 (study PRJEB26160, sample SAMN06269048) | microbial mat metagenome | isolation source: Oligotrophic lake microbial mat | place... | reverse complement strand
CTCTTCTTGGGCCTTCCCCATAAGAAGGCACACTCAAGGCACACCCAGTAGCACACTTTAGTAGCACACTTTTTGGCACTCCCTCGTTTCAAAAACATCCTTTCTCTGTTTCAAAGCAATGCGCCTCTGTTATTACACTGCTACTACTAGCTAGCCTATGTTGCACAGTAGGAAAAAACAATCGTGCTAGCTAGCACCCACAACTAACTAAATAGACATGCACTGTAGTAGGTGTTGTAGATAGACTCATTTGCAGGGACTTGTTGGTATCCTGCCTGCCATAGGTCCTGTGGCTATTATTATTCAAACGCACGCACTGTGCTGCACGTGCGCATTTCAGATTGTCAGTGAGGCATCATTATTTTGACACTCAGACTGTTGTTGACAAATGTTGCTACAGCACAATTGCTACAGTGCTACTCTCTAGTAGCTAGCTAGCTAGGTCCAGCTAGCTAGCTAGTAGGTAGCCATGGATAGCAAAAGATGAAACAAACTAACTCATTTGGAAACCGCACTCAAGGGTTGTTGCTACTAGCTAGTAGTTAGTTAAGTGCAGGTGGTTAAACTCGTTCGACGCACTTGTTGGATGTCCCATCCTTTCACAAATTTTGAAGCATGTCCAGATTGCCCACAGTGACATCCAAGTTCCAATTTTCTGTCACACATGTTGCTGCTGTGACATTGCTCTCATGTGACAGCTTTCCACCATTGATGTGATCTGGTTGTGACATTTCTTTCAAAATGTGCTTGTGCGCAGTCAGACTGCTGTCGACATAAAACTGCAGCAAGACAGTGCAACAAAGTGTGTCTCAAGTTGAGGGCAATGTCCAAGGCATGACAGGGCTTCCATCCTCATAAGTGCACTGAAAGACTCTGCACAATTTTTGGTGAAAGAAAAACTCGTTGAACATGCTCTTTGTTTGCTTCATCATCACATTGACCTAGGATGTGACATGCAGAACCAGTTGGAGCCCTTTTTGTCATGGGGGTGTGGATTGTCACCATAGTTGTCAGCTTTGTTCACAGAAAAAAACATGAAGCAATCCTGAAGGAATAGTTTTCATGTGCATGACATGCCAGTGTGCCTGGTCTCAGGGCATGCAACAGTTTTGGTCCAAACCCAAAATGTTTGTTGGGAATGCTGTTGATCATTTGGGCACTCTTCTGCATCCATCACCTCAGTGGTGCCATGATGTCCATGCATGTCCAAACATGCAGCCATGGCGAGGGTCCACTTTTCCAAAGCATCCTGAGCAAATGCATTGGCAATGACATGCACTCAACACCTCTCCTTCTGACATTGTGTCTTTGACAAAGAAACCAACCGTGCCAATGGGGTGTCAAAATCCTTTGGCAGGTTGTGATGCACTTTGGATGTTCTTCGTCGGTGCTTTGAGTTCCAATCCTCAACAAGCACAGATCTCAGTGTGGCAATCTTCTGGGGACTCCACTGGGATCAAATGAATCGTTGACGAACATCTCAGAGCAAGCAGTTGGCGCCATCTTGGTCTGTTCTCGTGGAACTGAATTTCCAAGGGACAATGCATGTGCTCATGTCACCATTTTCTTGGCTTGGCTAGCCAGTTGGGTTCTGTCAAAGCCACATGAAGCCAGATGGTGTTTGCTGGTGCTGTTGATAAACTGCATTGCAGCTTCAACCACTTGAAGCTACAATTTCTGTGCTGTTGATGAACTGCATTGCAGCTTCAACCACGTGAAGCTGCAATTTCGGATGCCTTTCTGACATTTTCATCTTCTTCAATCCACTCGGTTCCGCATCCTGGATCAGTCCCCACTGGGATGGGTGAGTCTCAGGAGCTGTCCGAGGTTTGCCATGCACAAATGATGAGCATCACACGAGATTCGCAACCATCTTGTTAAGATGTGCGTCATGATGACAGTTAGCCCATCCGGACAGGTCCCGCAATGAAAACAACATTTGCTTTGGCTGTCTGAAACGTTCAGTTCTGGCACGGCCGTGCCCGTGCCCGGCACGTAGTCCCACTGGCTAGCACATCAGAATGGCAGTTCTTATCAGTGTCTTCTAACACTTCAAGTGCTCAATTACTTGAGAACTCCTTTGGTCACTGAAACTAAGAGAAGTTGATGTTTCAGCAGTGTTTGTCATTAATGTCAATGGTCATTGCAGTGTGAAGCGAAGTCTTACATAAAAACTTCAAGTTGTTCCCAAGAACAACTTCTGCAACGTGTAGGAGCGCTTCTTATTCGTTATGGCACGGTCGCGGTCACGGGTATTCATGCAATTACAGTCACTTCAAAACATTAACCCTGCTACTGGAGTAGTCTAGTATCTGGCAACCGAGTTCAGTCGTCTATGGGTAAACGAAACATGAAAAGACGGTAAAACCCAGATCCGGACTATTTTAGTGTTGTAGATACTGGTTACTAGTAGATATTGTAGCGAATCTAAAGAACAACGGCTTCATTTTAGAAACCCTGAGTACCTTCCGATCATGCTGAAGCACGTCTTCCAATAGCACGTTTGCGATGCATCATACAATATTGCCCTTGTCGAGACGCATGATAGAGGAGACCATAAAAACAAAATTAGTCCGAGTATCATCGAACTACGTCTGAACTAACAGTATCCTCGTCTCATTAATCTCTTTTCGCATAAAATACCATCATGGAATCCAAACAACAAAGTCCCGCTACCGTTTACGAAAACGTAAGGCACGGTGATGCGTCTCATGAAAGGGGGTTTCTCGTCCTCCGATCCAAGACGATTGTCTATTACACCTACGCTCCCGAAGATGTGCTTGAAACTAACCCAATGGAGGCCTTTAAAATCTCTTGGAATGCCCTTTCCAAACACAACATATCCAAGGCTTCAAGTCCTCAACACTACTTGATTTTGTATTGCAAATCTGCCACCACACCACGGTTGAAGACGGATCGTGTCAATCCCTATGCCTTTATCTTTTGCATGCAAAATCGCCAAGAACTAGAACGAATCGAAGAAGATATTATCAGTCGTCAATTGGAGGCTCTATACCATGATCACCATCAAGCAAAAGTGGCCGTGGCAACAGCAACGCCCCGCTGTGTATCCTCCTCGCGCAGTTTTCATCGGCCCCTGGCTGTATCTGCTTCCCGTGGCAAGTTGAGCCCCGTTTAAAGCGATTCGATGTGATGGGATGCGTTGGAATGGTGGACCGTGTTCCCTTGCGGCGCCCTCCAGGGCGGTTGTTTGTTTTGGCGCGCAGCCAAAGAACCCGTCTGTCCATTGAATGGGGCCGAACCAGCTGGGAAATTCCCTAAGGATCTCTCCTGTGCACCGTTTTTGAGGCTACCGATGTACAAGCTATATAACCTGCATTTATAAAATACACACACATGGCACATTAGCCGTAGTTAAGCGATTTATGAGCACAACTAATAAGTTACATAATCTTTAAAAACATAGTTTGACTTCTGCCCTTGTACTACTTGGCTGCTGACAGTAGATTATACTTGCAAGATCCCACGCACCGGCGACTCAAAAGTTCTAGCGCCTGCTGTCCATCCAATCTGTCCTATATCTGTATTAAAGCACATTGGGGAGAGTTTTGCTGCTACCAACAGAACGTTTTGCTCCAACAACGTTCTCCATACTACCAACTCCCAGTACCTGCTGTCCACAGTAGCGTAGTTTTATTCTATGTATCGGCCACACAGTCATTTGGGTCACCATTTTTCAAAGACGAGACCATGAAATGAAACAGCAAAGACAGTTTGAACTTTGCGCTTCACACATCCCAGGTGTCCTTTGACAACTATGAAGTATAATGGCATTTGGAACACCGCAAGCTTTTTTTCATCCTCAATGATGTTATAGATATTATGTTTTGTTGTTTTTTGCTTTCTTCAAATAATTACGTAAATGTCACCGGTGATCACAAGGCCAACCCGACAAAGAAGGAACCATCCCCAAATTCCGAAAGAATTATGTTGTTGTCATGAAAAAATATACCATTCCATTTGTATTGACTTTTTCTTTTTGTTGTTGTTGTTGTAGTTTCAGAATCGGCGGATGTTTGTGGATGCGTATGTGCGGATGGATGGTGTGTGTGTGTGTGTGCTTACTGTACTTCAATATATAAAATGTTCCTGACTGTGACCATGAAATTTACTTTTCCCTAAACATGTATAATTCTCACTCTCTTTTTTGTCAAAATTCTGTATCACTTCTTCCATTCAAGAATTCTTTTTAATTGTAATACCACGATGCATGTTTGCTGGTAAGACGTGGTCGAGGTTCTCGTGTGGCAGCACCCCCATGTCCTGGAGCGGCGTTGTAGTTTGGGACATGACTGCGACTTTTCAGGCTGTAGGGCTGTTCGGCATCAATCCGTTCGTAGGCTGCGGGAAGGAGTGGCGAACCTTGAATGCCACCATTGGCTGGACCATTTAAGCCTTCCAAATAATGGACATTGGCAGCAGCACCGCGGTAGACTTCATCGTACAATTGTCCATTTCGTTCCTTGTGATACGGGGAAGTATGATCAATTTGCGCATATTGACTAGGAAGATACGTACTGCCTTGAGGTCCACCATTGGCCGGACCCGAAATATGATATCCTTCCAAATAACTGACACTACCCGCACGACTGCCACGAGACTCTTCGTCATAGAGGCTCCTTCCATTTCGTTCTTTGTAATAGGGGGAAGTCGGATCCATTTGCGCATATTGACTGGGAAGGTTCGTGGAGCCTTGCAAGCCCCCATAGTGGGGTAGAGATCTTGCCGGCGTGGCCATTCTTTGTGGTGGCGATCCTGCTCGCACCATTGCAGATGACTGCGGAGGTGGCGGCGCCATGGCCCAACTGGGACCACGAGAGGCACTTTCCAGTGCTTTCAAATGAGCGGGACCACCATCCAAGGCATGACCGACATTTAGGGACGTACTAAAGCGTTGATTGTTGTTGCTGTGAGCGACAAAGGCGTGACTGGTATATAGCCCAGCCAGGGCGGTAAGGACAACTGCAGAAACTTTCATGGTCGAATGAAAAGTGGATCGTAAAATAGGATGAATGGTTTGAAGTGTGAGGCGGTTATTTGCTTTGACGGATCTAAAAATTAACCCATCAACCAACCCATCAACCAACCATAAAAAAAAGCATCAACTTTGCACAGCACAAGCTCTATCTGTAGGTACCTAATGGTTACTGCTGTTGATGACTTTTTCGGAGTGAGAAAAAAGAAAATGACGGCAAAGTACGTCAGTTTGCGTTGAATGGCGTCATCCATTTGATTGGTACGTTGAAATGGTCATGAAGTCAGAAAATATAGGGTTAATTATAATATTTAGGTTTTCGTCATTGCGCTCATTGATTGGCGAATTTGAACGCGTGCCGAAATTCCCGTTGACAGGATTTCTACTCACTTTTCCCTCGCGATTTTGAGAACTTCTCGATTTGGCGGAATCTTTGGTCTCCCCGGCTAGCTAGCTAGGTGCGTGCTCAGCTGGTACATTTTCTACGGCAGAACTGGTGCAGGGGCGCACTACAAGTACCAGTACGTCGGGTACCCAGTACTACCCATGCTTCCTCGTCGCCCAAGATTCCGTTTGCTATTGGTCAGCATTCTCTTTCCAATTGAATGAATATAACCAAAACAGCGAGCGATGGGTGATAAGACAATATATACTATAATACATAATCATCATGTATCACGATGAGGACGATATTCCGCTTTTCGTTTACATTGTGGCTGGGTGCATTGCTGGTATGATCGAGGCGACGGCTACTTGGCCCTTTGAATATATCAAAACTCAACTCCAACTACAAACGCCCCCCATCAAACTCTTGGTAACACTCGACGAGGATTACTACCACAAATTTCACGACAACGGAATCATTCGAAAGTGTATGCAGGATGCGACTCTTTCGGATGATTCCAGTCATCACGACCTGGCCGATGCCCATCTGTTGGCGACCGCCCGAATTGCCGCCCTTCACGATGCACCCGGCTATTTGGCCGTGGAAGATGAAGAAGAAGCGGCCGAACTTCCCCACTACACCGACACCATCTCCGGAATTCTCTTTACGATTCGCGTCTATGGATTTTGGGCTCTGTATCGTGGATTGTTTCCCATTCTTTTGGGATCCATTCCCAAAGCGGGCATTCGATTTGGCTTGGATCAATTCTTGGGAGAAATCATGCGCGACGAAGAGGGCAATTTGTCCATTGGCAAGTACTTGCTTGCGGGTGCCGTGGCCGGGATCGTGGAAGCCCTCATCATTGTAGCGCCGAGCGAAACCATCAAAACCAAATGCATTGAACTGAATCTGCCGTTTTTGGAGTGTCTCAAAGAAATCTTGGTGACGGAAGGAATCCGAGGTGTCTACAAGGGAGCCTTTGCTACCGTACTCAAGCAAGGATCCAATCATGGACTTCGGTTTGTATGGTATCACGAATACAAACGCATTCTGACCAATGACGGAGAATATCCATTGTCGGCTTTGGCATCCTTTATGGGTGGCGTGTCGGCAGGTTTGTTCTCGGCCATTGGAAATCAACCCTTTGATGTCCTCAAGACAAGAATGCAGGGAGTTCATGCGAGTCAACAATACTCTTCCACATGGAATTGCATTTACAAAACCTTCCGGACCGAAGGGATTCTCGGTTTTTACAAAGGCCTTGGTCCACGGCTGGCACGAGTCTTGCCAGGACAAGGAATCATTTTCATGTCCTTTGAAATCATTGTCAATCTACTCTGTCTGTTCTTTGGGTATTGAGAGAGTGGATGATGCTATTGGCATAGAATGGGTGTGTTCTCCAGCTGGCTACCTAGCGAGAAATTTTGTCTGGTCTCTGTGAAAGGGACCACAAAGTCACCTTCTTCGTCACCAATAAGTGATCAATACCAATCACCAATCCGAGGCATCTCACAATGTTGGAAGGGAGAAACACGCATGGGATTCGCTAGCCAGCGTCCATACCCCGGTCTACATGCGTCCATGAAGGATGTCATGATAGCAGTGGTATCATTCATATCTAGTGCTACAGTAGCCAATAAAGAGAGTAGGCCGATTTTTATACATGCCTCACCTTTTAAGGGTTGTACTAGTACCTTCATTACACAGCTAGCTAGCTAGTAGCTACTAGGGTTGCCGATTGTTTCGAAAGGTGACAGTATCCCTCACCTTTTAAGAGTGTACTCATACCTTCATTACACAGCTAGTAGCTAGTAGCTACTAGGGTTGCCGATTGTTTCGAAAGGTGACCGTATCTACCTTCAAAGTGACTTCTCGAGGTGCATCTCGAATGTGTGAAGTGCAATATTCCACATGGTGAGCATAGTTCGTGCTACCAACAAGGGTTTCGTAGCAAGATTGGGCAGTGAGACCAGCGGGATCAGGAGGTCTGGCGCTTTCCCAATTTACATCTATAACCTTCGCGTAAGGCGGAAGGACTTCTGGGTACGAGCTGCCATGGCATGATGCAAGTCATGCAACACGACTTCCTGGACCTGAGGATCCGTCGTTATGCATTTGTCGGATTGATTGGCTGGGGATTGGCCCTTCTTGTTTTCTCTTGCAGCTCTTGCAGCGGCACCGCGCCGGTGTACAATGAATTTGTTGAGCTGAATTAGGTAGGGTTCCAAAAACTCTGCCGTTGTTACGAGGAAGTAGACCCATTCCGGGATATCACCCACGCCCAGTTGAGCAGCAAATTCCTGAGTGAAAAAACAACAGTTCTTTCGAAACAGATTGTAGGATCAGCCAGCCTCCAAAATGTATCCAATCTGTTGTGGCGACAAGTCACAGTCACCAAGTAGGTGGATTCACGGTAGTGATGCATCGGGCACTGTTTGGGTTGAGAGCGAAAGACACCTGTCACTTTTGACTCCTTATGGCTCGTCCCACCAAAGGAATGTTCGTGCCCGTACTAGTAGACTTCAATGGCGGCCCGGAAGATTCCTCCGGCGCCAATCGCCTTGGTGCATTGATTGACGGTTTCGATATTAGGATTGTTGGAGACATCGTAAACATTGAGCATGGCTGGGCAGCAACTCCAAAGAGCTTCTTTGTGGATGCGATAGCTTGACTTCAAGGAAGATGACAGCCCTGGTCCTGGACTGAGACTAGGACAAGCTTCTTGCGGATGAATCGTTCGCAATCTCATTGTGTTTTGCTCGGGAGCCAAGCGAATCTGGATTGCGGGTTCTTTTTTTTCATCTTTGTTCTTGTGAAATGAAATCCACACGTTAGGATGTTCTTGGTCATTTCGAAGGATGTCTGAGACTTTGGCAGTCTTGAATCGAAATGGACTCTAAAGAAGTCGATGTGGGATCTGGTTGCGAAATTAGGCAAAAGACAAGTTCCTTGTCAGGACTTCAGCAAAAGGACCAGCTATTTGCGGATCTGCCCCAGATGATGGACGCTGTTTTTGGCGGCATAGTATCATCTCCTCCCTCATTGATCTTTCCGGTGCCGGATGCCGTTCCAATCAAATCTGGTAATTTACGCACTCGTGGCGCACATTGTTGTTTCCTGTTGGTTGGGAATAGATTCTTATTTGAAAGGCTCCCCGAGGCAAATTCTTGCCTCTTAAGGCCTTGAAAATCATTGGTGATGTCAGCTCGACTGACATCATGATAGATCCCCGCAAAGTCAACTCCGAGGTGTTGGTGTTGCTAGCAGAGAAGCAGCCTGACTGGGCCGACGAATCCCAAAGCAGCATCTCGGCTCCTCCGCCTAGACTGGATCTGACTCTCAAATTTTCGCAAGAGGAAACTGCTCGTTTCTGATTGCGGGTCATCTTTGTCCTCGCTGTCATCCGTGATCATCGTCTTCAGAGAAGGAACAATCCGCAGTCGATGTAGCAGGCTCCTCTTGATCGCGATGCTTTTGCTGTGAGAAATTTGGAGAGGGGCGATAAAGCGGCCTTGGCGACATCTTGGATCAGATCCTGAATAGGGTCGACGACCAGCTCATTGATGGCGCCTGGGACTTTTGTTGTGAGCCATTGCACGGTCTTCTTGGGGGTGCTCGTCATGATTCGTGTTCTGGCTTTTGAGGAGCTCTACAAGTTGCCTTGGTGCTGGTGGTCGGCATTGTGGCAGTAGGTTAAAGCAATATAAAAAGAAGACAATTCGAGCACAGCATCCGCGACTTCAATGATGTTGTAACAGATAGAAACACTTCACGACAAATTTGTTGACTATCATAGATAAGTCTACAAATGGAAAGCTTCGAGACATAAATGCTAGCAAATGGATGGAGAAAAATTCGACGCACTATGGATACCATCTTTGTCACAAAATGGTAGATGGCAAGCTCATTAGCACCAATTGTCTTTCAGCTCCCAAGTTGAACCATGCTCTTGATGCTGTGGTTTTTAGACCAGACAGGTGAGCATAAAAGGGAGCTCACTGGGTCCCTAGCCAGCTGCCCCTAGCACATGGCTGCAAGTCGGCTGAGCCAGGGACTGGAGGGCTGTTTTGTTTCACAATGCAGAAGAATGTGAACAAAAGGCAAGAAATGTCTTTTGATGTCCTAAAAGGAGATGATGAACAAGGTTTGTTCTGCAAGGTTGACTTGCGTTCACTCACATCCTGAGTGTCAACGCAGCATCTTCTCGGTCATTTCCAAGACACATTCTCAAAAGGCCTTCAGTTTGGTTCAGAGCCAGTGAATTTCAGAAAAGCACTTGTCCACCGGCAGAAAAGTGATCCACTTTCTGTTTCTCACACCGCGGGCACCGCCATTGAACGGCCCACCTTTCAGCGCCATGTGAATTGGCTTTCGTTGGAGGGAATGAGCAGAAAAGAGCGGCATGTTCCACCATCTTGATTGATGTTTCCGCAGCACAGATCAAAGTGCGATTGACAGATCTTTTGCGTGTGCTGCTGCTGCGTGTCAGTTGACACTCACACGAACCAAAGGAAAATTCTCGCCAAAAGCAGGTCGGCCAGTGTTGACTGCTCAATTGCGGCAAAGCATGCCGCATGTGGGAACATTCTTACATGTTCTCCGAAGAAATAGACATGCGGCGGATGGACAGACGTCGGCAGTGTTAGGGGGCATTGGATGTGTTCGTTGATGCATGCAGTTGACAAAATTCAAACATGCATTTCCCTGCGTCTGATCCACCCCCCCCTCAAGGCACAAACTGAAATCTCTCCATGTTTCTTCAGACTGCAAAAAGCAGGCAACTTTTGAAGTAAACACCCGCTTCCACCAATTCCCTGTCTTTGGGAACACAGCATGGTGCATGCATGACGCATGCAACAAACACAATGGTTGGGAATCTTGCAACATGACTGACATTGATTGTTTGAAGATGTGTGAAAGGACTAGGTGACAATTAGAACTTGTGTGTGCATTTGTAGATTCATGCCATGGATCAAGCCATTTGTGTTGTAAAAGCATCCATGCATTGACCTGTTTGTGATGACTCATGTCCACACAGGAGGAGTGGTGCCCTTGTTGGAGGACGTCAGACATGCTCGGCTCCGGTTGTAATTTGAATATCGATTGGGGCGACCGATGACTTCGTTGTCCTAAATGGCGGGAATGTGATCCGAAGCGCACAGTACATTCGGAAGCCATTCTACGAATTTCTGTGTACTTTCAGGACTGTAATGCAACCGTGCGTGCCCGTGTTTCTTAATTTTTTCCCATTATATTACCGACTGCGCTGGTAAAACCGCCCAAAATTTATCTGAAGTAATGTACAGTAACCAGCGTACGTGGTACTAGCTAGTAGTATCTACTACCGGTAGTACCACCAGAGTAGCTACGGTAGGTACTACTAGCTACTTCAAGTAGCTAGTAGTAGCTATTTAGCTAGCTACGACGCAGTGCTAATAATATGATACCGCTATCTAGCTTACCTACAGACCTTCGAAGCTCCTTCCACCATTCCGGGATTCGAAGCCTGGACTTTAATTACATACATACATGTAAGAGTTACTAGTACCTCTCGGCTTAATATTAAACTGGCATGCACACTATCGGTAGTAGTGCTTCTAATTGCTTTTGATTTAGCTAACCAGCTAGAGTACGGTAGAGAAGGCAGCCAGTACGCCAAGGTTTGTCAACCACAGCGTTATACTAGTATTACTGAAGCAGCAAAACATATATCCTACAGAAGCAAACAACTGCATATATCAAGAGGTAGAAAGTATGTGGACTTCGCATAGATCAGATAACCACAAGCAAGAGGAAGAGATGAGTTGCCAGAAGAAGAAGAAGAATGAAGATGACCATGGAAGAAGGCGCCGGCATATTATCCGAAAGCAGAATATCAGCAGCAGGAGTCATTCCTCTTGTCGTCCTATTTATCTGATACTTGCTTCACTCTTCCTTTTCCTACAAAGCAATCTACTTGCACAACAACCCTCCTCATCTTCCTCCTCATTCTTTGTACAAGCCCAAGCCAATCAAGTCAAACCAAAATATACGGATGAGCCTTTTTCCACAGGCAATCGTCATCGACAAAACGTGTGTCCCCAATTTCAAAAATTCAAACAAGCCAATGGGACGAGTGAATTGAGCTCAGCGCTGGCCGGAATGGAAATCAATGTGCTCTTAAATGTCCGAGAACCCTATCCGTACGTGGAATACAGCGAGGAAGATGGACTCGCTTCCTATCCTGGAATTATCCCGGTGATCTTGGATGAAGTTGCCAGACGTGGTGGATTTACGTGGCGGAATTCCTTTGGGGCCCTGGCGGGTCTCGATCTCGATGACTACAACAAGACCTGGACGGAGTTGTTGCTGTGGGGCATTGATAACTACGACATCTTTGGCGATACTTGGTCCAAGACCTTTGAACGCATGGATTTGGGGGCAGTCTACATGACCGACATTATGGATTCCAGTATGATTTTATTGACCAAAGCCGAATGGGCTACTCTCGATGCAGCACCAGCTCCGTATGCCGGAAATATGTGGAATTGGTTGCGACCCTTTGATGCTCGTGTTTGGGGCTTGACGTTATTCACGATTTTTCTTTCGGCCATTATATATATGATTTTGGAATGGTATGCCGATGAACGAGAGGAACGGACTTTTCTGGAATGGTTTTGGAAAAACTTTTACCACAGTTTTCTGGGCGCGACACAAGAATTTCGATTTGAACCCAAAAGCTTTTCGGGACGCATGTTTGTGGTCAGTTTGGCCATTTGGGCCTTGGTCATGACGGCCACGTACACGGCCAATTTGGCTTCGCTCTTGGTACAACGACCGGATGCTCCCCCCAAACCACAAACCATGCCGGAAATTGCAGTCCGGGGATTGCCCGTGTGTGTTTGGGAGGGCAATGTCCAGACGGAGCGGTTGCAAGAAACATATGAATTGGCCAACCTCGTGCCCCGAAAAGATGAGATAGCACTTTATGGTGCACTCAACAATCGCGAATGTGAATATCTGTTGGCATTTGCACAAGATTGGCTCAGATTACAAAATCTACACCTGTTCAATCCAGACTGTGATATTGAGTGGGTGGGCAGAGATCGTCGCGTCTTTACCTCCGGAGCGGGATTTGTCGCGTCGGCGGATTCAGGGGATCTCTGCACCGGATTTATCCGGGATGTCTTCGATTTTCATTTGAAGCAAATGGTGGAGGATGGCTTTGTCGAAAAGTCATGGGCAATTGACAACAAACGCTATCAAGATCATGATTGCACCGCCGTCCAGGAAGAAGAAGAGGAACCGGACACTCGGAGACAACGAAAGCTCCTTCGATCCACGAAACAAGAACATGTGTCGCCGTCAACCACGTATAACAATGGTCCTCGTCACCGTCATCAAGATCAGCGTAAGCTTGGCGGCTCAAAGGGAGCCGCTGGCGGAGCTGTTGCGGCTACTGCTTCGTCGGATTGGTCCGTATATGGTCAATTGGGGCTGGACGCCATGATTGGTATTTTCGTGTTTCATTGGGTTTTTATGGGAGTTGCCCTTGCCATTGCCAACATCGACGTCGTGTACCAGAAATATGGGAGAAAACATGTTCACAAGTTTGTGGGAGCTCTTGTTACTGAAAGCTATCACACGGTTACTAGCAAAAGCAAGAGAAAGTTTGAGGAGGATAAACCAGACTACTTGGAGAATCCAGAGTCGAGCAGCGTCGACAACATTGATGGGATTGAAAAAAGTCAACACAGCGAAAATCGCACTGCTACTAGTTGCAAGCCAACCACAGCAGTGGCCTCTCCCTCTACACCGTCCGCCCGCAATGTAGCTACCAGTACACTGCCAAGCGACACGCCGTCGACACCAGCACAGTCGATCGATCCTGAAATTCTAGAGGCGATGCTGAGAAAGCAGGATGATCTTCAACTACAGGTTCAAATGCTCTGTAAGCTCGTGGCTGCTGACAGGGGGGTTGCCTATGCCCCTGAAACAAAATCGTTTGGTCCGTTTTCTAAAGGATTTTTTGCTGGATTTCCCGGCGACACCCAAGCCAATGCTGATATGGCCAATGCCATGTTCAACGACGAAAACAAGCCGAATCAATATGCTTCACCAGGGAGTCAGAGAGTTCCCAGTTTAGCTTCACTGACCAAGGCCAGCGGGCATGGCAACAACAACACATCTGAGAAGATGAAGTCGGATCAACAACCCCAGCCAGCACTTGATAAAGTACCTGGTATAGCCTCGTTGACTATTATTAATGGCAATACCGGTAGAATCAACGAGAACAAGCCTGAACAGCACTTCCAGCCAGGGCACGAGAAAGTTCCCGGTATTCCTTCGCTGGCCCATGGCAATGCCGATAGAAGAATCTCATGCAAGCCGAAGAAGCCGGAACAGCATCCTCAACCAAAGTTTGAGAAAGTGCCCAGCAAAGCATCTCTAGCCACTCTGGCCACTGCGAATGGCGTTGCATACGAGGAGGAAAAGAAGTCGGAACAGCACACCCCAACCAGATCTTCTGACATTGTGGAGGCGTAGCTTCGCTCGCCAATGTCAATGCATATGGCATCACATAAGAGGGGAGCAAGAAATAACAGTCAGGGCTTGAGAAAGTTACTAGTTTAGCTATGCTCTGAGGTCGACGCTGCATGTTGGACATGCCCGTCTGACTGGCTCACGAGCCCCTTACTTTTCATCGTCTGTATAGCCCCTAATTTTTTCATCATCTGTATAAATAATGGCTTGTCCGCAGAATACGTACTGTACCGAACGTTCTCGTTGTATATTGCTTTGCGTCAACTCTGCCAGGCCCATGCCTCTCATGTCCTTTCTACGAATGGAAGAAGAATAATGGGAACTCTTGAGGGAGGTGTCCCTCGCTGGAAACTACACACACTCCAGTCCTGTGTAGACGTGTATAGACCAAACTATGGATGGCAGGCAGTCTCATGAGTACTAGTACTCGCAACGTCTAGAACATGAGCGGGTCTGTCGTGCAACAGAATGGATGGCTCTACATAGCTGCACATATCAGCAGCACTGGCATTTTTTTTATTCCTCTGGTGGCTCACAAATCGAATTCAGAAGCTCAAGATTGCATTCTTGATTGAGAATATATAAGCTACTAGCTAGCTAGTAGGACTACTACACTGAACAAGATGGTTATGGATCTTGTGTGAGACCCATCATTTTTGGGACTCACTGAACCGGGATACAAAACCTAGAGTTACTAGTTAGCATACAGTAGCTACTAGTGATATCCCTCAGACCCGAGTGGATCGGAGAAGATGCGTTGCACCTCCTTCAATGACATCGGAAGAAGACGGATGTAGTTGCAACAAAACATGAAAGAATGACAACAGTCCAGTTATCACATGCTCGCTCGTTGTAACGTTCATTCCAGATGAAGCTCCGACGCAAAAGGTCTATTTTATTTTGGTTTTGTTCATAATTTCTTAAACAAAGGCGGGATGAAAGTTTTTATTCTTCTTCAAGCCCTCGTGGCGGCGAACGCAGTCAATGGCAGCAACAACCTGACGGCACCATGGTATGGAGCCACGCCGCCTCAAAAAGAATATCCCTTGCATCGTCGGGGATGGGATACCTGTCTTCGCTGTGGAGGAGCCGAGCGATTGGGAGCCACTGTGAATGTGGGTGATTTACGCCACTTGACCCATGATGGCGCCCAAGAAATTTTGGATGCGGTTCGAGCCCATGGTATTATCGTCCTAAAAGGACAAAACCTCACTCGTGGGGAACAGGTGGAGTTGACCGGAAAATTGGGAGAGACCATTGTGTTGCCATCCAGTTTTGAAGGAAAAGATCCCGAGCCATTTCATCCAGCCATTCAAAGGATTACCAACTTTTGGGCCGACGGAACATGGAAGGGACCAACTGCCAAACTTGGAGCATAGTACGTTTTTATGTTGCTTGTGATTTTCAAAATGATGATGGTGGGTGTCAATATATCTTTGACTAACGTCAGCTTCTATCGTTAATTTCAGTTGGCACCAGGATGGCCAATTCTGGGAGCGACCCAAACACAACGTTTTCTCTATTCTACATGCCCAGGCAACTCCCCCCGAAGGTGGCGAAACGGGCTTTGCTGATTTGCGGGCAGCCCGTGCGACCCTTTCGAAGCCCTTATTAGAGCGCGCCAAAAGGGCGTACATCCAAGTGAGTGTTCGAGATATTGCGGATTTTGCCAAGGGCACAGAGGATGATTTGGCAGCTTTTCCCGATGCCCAACACCCCATTCTCGATCACCACGCCATTGATGGAGGACCTCAGCTTTACGTAGGATCTCCTCACATGTCCGTGGGAGGACTGGACAGTCCTGAAGAAGGCCGAGCCTTGTTGGATATGCTTCTCATGCATGCGACGTCTCCCGCATACACATACTTTCACGCGTGGGACGTCGGTGATGTCATCATCTGGGATAATACACAAACCTTGCATCATGCCATGCCGTATAAAAACGACGGAACGGCCAAACGAGAGTTGTATCGTACACAAAGTCGTCTTGTACTCTCCGAACGCCCTCTCAAGGAGGAACTGTAAGAAACCGACGGCTGTAATTGACCATGTAATTAATGTGTAACGAAATCGGCTGTGCCTTCCATCGTTCAATGTACATCAAAATTCGCAAACTTGGTAGATACAAAAGTAGCGATATCGGATGGAAAGATTCAATGAACACTTCTAGGTCGTCGTCCTCACACTGGGGACCTGTACGGATCAGGTGTCGGCGAGAATCTGCTCAACTTGGGAGAACCTGGCGCTCCTTTAGGTTCGATAGTAGCAGTTTCCAGTTTGCCTGTTAGAGTATCGTACAGTAGTCCAGCAGCTTACCGGGTGGTTACGTCAAAAAAGTATTTCGTGCCTTTCATCTCGAGCAATCTGGTGATAGATCCAGTATTTCCAGAAACCAAACTTGGATATGGATTGCTCCTGGCAAGTGCAGTGTAGCGTTGATAAGGAGCAAGCCAAACGTTGAAATGTGGCCAAAGGAAAATAAAGCAGTGGACTCCCATTAGCGGGGATGAACTAAATGCTATACGTGCGAAGCTGCAAAGTGAGGATGCAGATGAAAGTGGTGGAGTGAGAAAACCTGGAATGTGGCCAGGGAGGAGATCCATTTCATTGGAATGCTCAGCTGGAAGACTTGGTGGAGAAAGCAACACAAGAGGTTGTGGTGTTTGGGGGTGCCCCCATACAAAGGCGGTACGTATTGAGTGCCGTTTGTCTGACCCAATGGCACATTCCTCACCTAAAAAAACTACAATAATACAACACTATAGCATTGATAGAATTTTGCTAAATACTTTTTAAAAACATTTAAAATGATATATGCAGTGGCTACTTTGATTTTGTATAACCCGCAAGTGTCTACTACTAGAGGGTCTCTTTCTTCAATGGAAACCAAACACTGTTCTGAACTTTGGTCCTTTTTGCAATCCAACTCGGCCATTTCCATTTCAGTAGCCCTCTCACTCGAGCCCACCTCCCGACATGCGTCGAACGCGCAAATCTCGGTTTCTCAACACACGGTCACGAATGTCCAACAAACTTCCATGGGATCCAACCCGCTTTATCTTATCTCCCTTTTTGCCCTTACAGTGGGTTTTATAATGTTTTTCTTGTTCGGGCGTCATGCCGGCGGTCCAATCCTGGCCACTTCCTCCATTATCACTTTCGTCGTCGTCATCACTGCTGTCATCGTCGTCGTCGGTTTCCACATAATTGTGTTCCAATTTCCATTCTTCAATTTCTCGTTGCAAGACATAGTTTTCAATAAAATCTTGAGGATGCAATTTCCGTCTCGTCAAGGGACACGTCGCTTTGCCAAAATAGATCCACTCAAAAATGGCTTTGCGTTCGTAATTGTGTTTGGTCACCTTGTGTTGCATGGGAGTCTTCATCACTTCCAGCGTGAGAGGACACAAAAAGTGATCGGGAACTTTGGGTGGTTTTCCGTCGTTCTCCTCGTCGTTTTCCTTGTCACTTCCTTCAGCACCCGAAGTCGAGGGATTGCGACTTTCATCGTTGATAGCTTGTTTTCGTTCCTTTTTCAATTGCAAGACATCACCCACCAGTTTCTGTTTTTGTTCTTGGAGCTGAGCAATCTCCGCTTGCAAGGATTCCTTTTCCTTGAGCATGCGCTGAATTTCACTCACCATGCTCAAGTCAATCGACATGAGACTTTCCTTGGCATTTTCCAATTGCGTCATGGCTTTCGTCAAGGATATGACCAAATGAGGGCTGCTGCTGTTTGTGGGGGTAGTAATGGTTGCCATGGTGATGAATTTGAAATACTTGCAAGTTGAATTGTCCAGTCGAGTTGTCCAGTCAAGTTGTCCAGTAATAGAGGTCAAGGAAGGGTAATAAGTTACAGCTTCGTTTTCGGTTAGCTAGTAGCGGGCTAGAGTGGTAGCAGTAAACTCTACTGTATCTCTCCTTCAAAAAAATTTGTGGGGACCAAACGGGGTAGCAACTGTAGCAATCCAAATTGATTTCCCGGATCGTACGCTTTACTTACAGTTGTTTGAGTAGGTACTAGCTAGCTAGTAGTAGTACTGTACTCTACGCGGTACGAGATAGAAGGCCAAACTCAATGAAACATCAATAGTAGATTCATACAGTACTACTAGTAGACTACTCGTAAATTCGTAATTGTCTTTGGCTATTGACGAACATCAACACGAACTCTGCTTCAATGACTCTAGAGGGCACAAATGCCCCGTCTAATCAGAATTCAGAAGGTTCTTTTCTGCGTAAGTGTTCCGTCGAATACCTAAGTCCTCCGTAAAAAGGTTAAATCAAGATTTAACGAATGACCTTCGGGCACAAGAAAAATGCCTACGTGTGCAGGTATAAATTTGACTACGGGAGTGTTCTTTCCGGTGAGATGTTGACGAGATATGTGAGAAATGAGAATTGTTGGAATTCTACTCATGCTATTCGGAGAACAACTACCAGCGTAATACTTGAACAAATGAAACCAGAAGCGCGCATGCCATGAACAAATTGACCAAAGAAGCCAAACGACCCAACCAAAGAACCCAGCTAATTATTGCCCCTTAATTTGCTTCGTCGTCTACTGAAGTACGTCGTTGCTGACTTGCTGAGGCTGTAAGAAAAGATTCGTTCAACGTCAAGCGGCAATATCTGTGGCCCTTCCGTAGAACTAGCTAGTAAGACGAAGTACGTACTTGCACATCTTCTTTTATTACTTATTACCGACCAACATCAGTCTACGAATACCGCAATGGCTGTAAGAGAGAAGGCAAATGAAGTCGCTGCGGTTTCATTGAAACAAAGAGGCTCTTGCCTACAATAATACAATATCCGTTTCGCTTTCGCTCTCAGAGCACGAGTGACCTTTTCGAGGACTTAGGGCAGCCCTTTAAAAACCGCCGGTGGTACATTCTGCTCCGCTACTTTACTACAATTCATTTACTGCGTCAAAGGCAATGCTGCATGAGCCTTCCTTGAATGAGAACTGAAAGTCGGGTGGCTCAGCTACAACCACATTGTCAGAAGCGAAATTATGTCAAGTTGCAGCACTGGAATTCTGGAAACCTCTGCCATGGTTTACAGCTTATGAAAAGATGATCTGCTTGAGAGCTGGAGAGAGCCTGAGTGTCAGGCCAGCCATGCCACCGGTGCCATTCCCGGTGCTAGCATGCTAAAGCAAGACTCGCACTCTAGCTAGCATGCTGACTTGAGACTGCTCTAGGTCGGTCTCGCCGTCGCTGTCCCTTCTCCACATTGATCAAGTACTTCCCAACATGGACAAGTGCATGCAACTGGCTTCACTTGTTCGACAAAAGCAGAGGGGCAGCAACGAGGGTAGTGCAATATACCTAATCAAGTGAGAGCTAGCTACATTATCTACTACTAGTAGTAGGATTGATTCAATTCGTATGCTCTTTTTGTGACGTCATGTTCGGGACCTCGAATGGACCAGGTCTGATCGGATCCGACAAAATCTACTGATGGCAGTCT